>Ga0209290_1000121_pt1 | contig 75309 bp, 55 predicted proteins | sample EN1Hudsemesocosm_2_FD_184632 | JGI IMG/M metagenome (GOLD analysis project Ga0209290, IMG submission 184632) | Methane-oxidizing microbial communities from mesocosms in the Hudson Canyon - EN10B Hudson Canyon (SPAdes) (version 2) | ecosystem: Environmental > Aquatic > Marine > Cold seeps... | reverse complement strand
ATGTCATTCTGTAACTTAACTTGGGATAAAAGCTGCCTTTCTTTTAATGAAACAAAAGATATTATGAGTAAAACTGCCAGCCATATTCAGATTCGAGATAAGATAAATCAAAAGTCACTCTATTATTATCAAAATTACGAATCTCTTTTTGAGACTTATAAACAAAAATATTCGTGGTTATCTTAAGCTCATTTCTGATTTTTCAGTCTATTCCTCAGCGAGCCCTTAAATACTAGCGCTCGCTGACTGTAAGCCCTTCAAATTCATGCCTAGCATGTGCTCATATTTTGCCGCTATCGTTATTTTTACCCTGCCTACGAATACTCTAAATAAAAAATAGGGTGGTCTATCCATTCAATTTATACAAAAAATGGTTTTTTAAGCCCTCCCCAGCCTTGTATTTTTCTATTAACTTAGCGCCATGACATAGCTCTTTCTGTCATATTCAATTTTAACTTATAATGGTGAAAATGATGATAACAACAAAAACTTCATCCATTAATCTTCTTAAGTCTGTTGCCGGTGTTTCTTTAGCGCTTAGTTTAAGCGCTGGAACATCCGCAATTGGCATTGAAGATGTTGTTGATGGTGGTAACGATTTCGCTTGGGAGCGTATCGAAATCCCGGGTACAAAATGTAGTGATGGCTCACAATATAAATTTTGGGTGCATGATAGCCCCGGTTCAAGAAATTTGCTCATCATGTATGAAGGTGGTGGCGCCTGCTGGGATTATGAAACCTGTAGTGGTGCTGCAGGTTTACTTGGCGCAGCCAACCCTAACGGACTTCCTGATGACTATATTACCCAACAAAAAGCTCAGTATGTATCCCCTTTGGTTAATGGTGCAGACCCTGGATTTCCACTTCGTTCCAAAACAGATATTGCCACAAAAGATTGGGATGTTGTCTACATGCCATATTGCACCGGTGATGTTCATGTGGGTAATAAAATTACCACTTACAATGACCCTACAGAGACTAACCCGCCCATAAATTTCCATCACGCAGGGTATAGCAATTCCATAGCTGCTTTGGAATTTCTGGACAACCGTTTCTCTAGAATCAATAAATTATTGATTACCGGATTTAGTGCCGGAGGTGTAGCGTCGGGCGCACTTTATCATGAAGCCCATGAAAGGTTAGGTATCAAAAGAGGTAAAGGTTATATGCTAAATGACTCTGGCCCTCTTTTCCCAGCAGCTGATGCGAGTGCAAACTCACGGCAATTACATGAAACCATCTCTACCGCATGGGATATGCCCAGTGTACTCAATAACCTACCTGACAGCTTTAACCCCAATGATATGGGAAGCATCACAGATATGTTAGCAGATGAGTATCCAAATGATCATTTCGCCTATACGGGTTATAGCACCGACTTAAATTTTTCCAGGTTCTCTTATGAACGCTTTTATCCTGGCATAGACACCACAGGCATTCTTGCTCTTTGGCAAGAAGACCAACAACTTCTTGTTGATAAAATGGATAACTACGAAAACTTTAGCTATATCATCCCTTGGAATAGGCCGATTAATGACAGCCACTGCTCTACTATTCTGACATTCTTGGGTAGTCATGCTTGCCCAAGTGTCCGACAGAAATATTGGTACGAAGCGCTTGAATGGCCTCAAACACAAAGCTGGAAGTGCCCTGGCACTACTACCGGAATGAGCGGATTTCTATCATCATGGCTTGGAGGGAACACCTTACGTCTGAAAGAGCCTTATAACCTTTACAATCAGGAAGACCCAGGGATGCAAATCATTGCACCACAAATTAACGGTGCACTTTAAAGGGTGACGACATAACTGAAGGTTTCAAACCTTAGTTCTACCCCATCGAAAGCTAAAAGCTCTAGATGGGTATTTTTTAAATGCTTGAACAATCAAGAGGGTGGCTTATCCATTCAATTTATACAAAAAATGGTTTTTTAAGCTCTCCCCAGTCTTGTATTTTTCTATTAACTTAGCCCCGTGGCATGGTTTTTTGTCATATTAAATTTTAACTTACAATGGTGAAAGTGATGATAACAACAAAAACTTCATCCATTAATCTACTTAAGTCTGTTGCCGGTGTTTCTTTAGCGCTTAGTTTAAGCGCTGGAACATCCGCAATTGGCATTGAAGATGTTGTTGATGGTGGTAACGATTTCGCTTGGGAGCGTATCGAAATCCCGGGTACAAAATGTAGTGATGGCTCACAATATAAATTTTGGGTGTACGATAACCCAAGTTCAACTAATTTAGTAATGATGTTTGAAGGTGGTGGCGCATGCTGGGATTATGAAAGCTGTAGCGGCCGACTAGGTAAACTCGGTGCAGCAAACCCTAATGGTATTGCTGACGATTTTATCACCTCTCAAACAGCCAATTTTGTATCCCCCATCGTCAATGGCGCAGACCCTGGCTTTCCTTTACGCAGTAAAGCCGATCTGGTGACAAAAGGCTGGGACGTTGCTTTTATGCCCTACTGTACAGGTGACGTACATGTAGGAAACAAAATCACCACCTATACAGACCCCACGGGTATTGACCCGCCCCTAAACTTTCACCATATGGGTTACAACAACTCTACTGCTGCATTTGATTACATGGATAACCGCTTCCCAACGATTAGCAAATTCCTAATTACTGGTTTTAGCGCGGGAGGTGTTGCCTCAGGTGCCTTGTACCATTCAGCACGCCAACGCCTTAACTTTAATGAAGGTTATATGCTGAATGATTCAGGGCCATTATTCCCTGCACCCGATGCCAGTGCTAACTCTCGGCAATTGCATGAAACAATATCCGCTGCGTGGGATATGCCCAGTGTATTAGTCGATATGCCAGCAAGCTTTGATCCAAATGACATGGGTAGTGTTTCCCACACTTTAGCCCTTGAATACCCAAATGATCATTTCGCTTATACCGGCTACAGTACAGATTTTAATTTCTCACGCTTTTCGTATGAGCGATTTTTCCCTGGTATTGATGAAACCGGCATTCTAAATCTGTGGCGAGAAGATCAAGCTATTCTTGTAGATGAAATGAATGAGCACGATAATTTCAGCTACCACATTCCTTGGAACAGACCCATTAATGACAGTCATTGTTCAACCATCGTTACTTTTCTCGGTAGCCATGCCTGTCCATCTGTCCGTAAGAAAAAATGGTATGAATTTTGGGAATGGCCTTGGGGTCAAGATTGGAAGTGCCCAGGCACTAGTACGGGCATGAGTGACTTCTTGTCATCGTGGATTAACGGCAATAATACCATCCGCTTGATTGAGCCCTATAACTTGTATAACCAAGACGACCCTGGCATGCAGATTATCGGCCCACAGATAGACGGTGCGATTTAACAAATGAGGGAAATTGGGGAGATCAATTTCCCCTACCCCATGGCCGATGATGACTTAAGGCTATGGGGTGAATTTATATTTTTTGCTTTTATATATTATTTCAAGATCAGACCATAAAAATAATATTGAGGATAACCATGAAGAAACAAATTAAAAAAACATACATGGGCAAAGCGCTTCTACTCACCACATCAATGCTAGCTGTTTCAGCCATTTATATTTTGAGTCCGGATCAATCACTCGCACCACAAAACGCTTCACTCACTTCGCCCACTTCACCCCAAGCTAATATCGAACAAGCGCCCAACACATTAACGAGCCAACAAGCATTAGAAATTCCCAACAACAATAATTCATCAGCAGACAGCGCCATGCTAGACAATAATGCGTTATCCATGGACTCTTTAAAAAGGATGATTTTCCCTGAAGGTGATCCTGCTTGGGCTTGGGCAAAAGTTGATATCGATCGTTTACAAAGCGAGATGCCCGACAATTTATATTGGGAGTTAGCCGCACCCACCTCTGATGAATGGCTAATTGAACAACGAAAAGAAACAAAAGCATATTGGGATGATGCGTACGGGCAAATCCTATCGAACAAAGCATCTGAACAACAAATTAGAGACTATTATGCTCACCAACATCAAGTTTCCACCGACTATGTAATTTTTGCGACTCAGCTATTAAACCGCCATATTAAAGATTTACCCGAACGAGATGTGAGCTTTCAAAAATTAGCACGTAACTTACATTTAGCGCGCTTGGAAGAACTACCCAAGAAGCTTACGAACGCGATAAACCAACGTAACAAACAAGAAGAACGACGTGCGGCATGGCTCGCAGATAAGGCAGCATTTGAAGATGCACTACGTATTGAAAAAGAAGATGCTGAAAGACTATTGAAGCCGAGCTAAATAACCATGTGGCTGCAACCAAAACTTATATTATTCGCCCTCTTTAGTGGCAGCCTCTATGCATTTTCAAATGTAGGCTTTGGCTGGTGGCCCTTAGTGTTTTTTCACTTAACACCGCTTTGGCTGGCCATTGATAGTTTGAGCAACAAGCAAAACCTAAAAAAGGCAGCTCTTTTAGGTTTTCTTTTTGGCTTAAGTGCTTTCGCGATTGGTTTCCCTTGGCTACTAACGCTGACTGATAAATTCTTAGGTAGTGGAATAGTATTAGGTGGTTTTTTATGGGTATGTTTAGGAATTTGGTTTGCTTTAGGTTTTGCTATCTACGCCTTGCTATATCGCTGCTTATCCTCTGTAAATTGTCCGAATATTATTGCAGGCACTGCTCCTCTGGTGTTGCTTGAGTGGTGGCAAGTTAGCCTGTTCCCTTCTTATAGTGGCGTAGCACTAATTACGAAACCCATTTTGGCTCAAATTGCTGATTTAGGGGGGCCTTTATTACTAAGCGCCTTCGTTATAACCATTAACAGCGGTATTTACGCTGTTTATCGATGGCGCATATCTAAACAAGGAAAAAAACAAGACTTTCCTGTCAAACAATCACTCAGCGCGTTATTACTGCTCGCTTCAGTATTTGTATATGGGCATATTCAGAGTTCATCTATCCTTGAAAACAAACAAGGACAACCGCTTCAGATTGGCGCGGTACAAAGTAATTTGGTAATGCTTGATAAAGATGTGTTGTCACTACGCAGCCATCCCGCTCACCTTGAACAAAGCAAAGAGCTGTTGGCTAATCATCCAGTAGACTTACTTATCTGGCCTGAAACGGCTTATGTTCGCGGTTTAAGACGACCATTACCAATTGATGCTCAATTTATTCGCTCAGAGATTGAAACGCCACTGCTGTTTGGTGGCACCTCCGTCTGGCAAAATAACGGCCAGAGAATCAAAGCTAACTCAGTATTCTTAGCCAATAAAGAAGGTAAAATCGCACAAGTCTACGACAAAAGTTTATTGATTCCATTTGCGGAATACACCCCTTTTGCCCAGCTATTGAGCCCTTTCAAAGCACAACTTCGTCGCCTTTTTCCTCAAGGGCAGAACTTCTACTCAGAAGGGTATAAACAAGCGATTAAGCTGGGTTCTACCACTATAAGTACGCCAATTTGCTATGAAATAATTCACCCTGATTTTATTCGCAAACAAATCATTCGCACACGCCCACAACTTATCGTAACGCTGGCGAATGATTCATGGTTTGGTGACACACAAGAACCTTGGATACACCTTTCTCTGGCGAGGCTGCGCGCCATAGAACATCGGCTTTGGTTAGTTCGATCGACCAATAGCGGTATTAGTGCGATTGTCGACCCCACTGGAAACATTACTACTCAAACAGGATTGCACACAAAAGAAAATCTTTTAGGAACTGTTTACCCTAGAAATTCGTTCACCTTTTACGCCCAATATGGCAACTGGGTAGGCTGGATAGCGCTCTTGTTAACCTTGCAAGGATTTTATCGTTTTCTCATTTTCAACAAACAATTAAGCCCCATGATTTCGCCTTTCTTCACGAACAGATGAAGGCTGAACTCCGGTCCAACTTTTAAATGCTCTTCTAAAACTTGAAGCATCACTAAAACCTAATTTTTCTGCGATTTCATTGATGGTGAATAGCGTTTCTCGCAACAAGCAAATAGATTTATTTTTTTTAAATTCATTGATCAAACATTGATAACTCGTCTGATTCATTTGTAATTTACGGTACAGGCAACTTCTTGACGTATGAAGCTGTTGAGCGATCACCGCCAAAGTAGGAAAATCCGGGTAAGTTTTTGCTAGAATCGTATTCACTTTAACGTTAATTGAAAAGTGTCGCTCCCTTCGTTTTAAAGCATCTTGACAGTGCTGTGATTTAATCACTCTCAACTGCTCATTTGCCGTTAATATCGGTAATGACAATGTCTCTTTTCGAAAAGATATTTCATGGTATGGTGCTCTAAACTCGACAGTACACCTTAAATTATCGTCGTATAGTGCGCTATGTAAAGGTCTGGAGTAAGGGATACAAACCCGCTGAAAGGATAAAGGCTCACCCGTTAGCCAGCGGGCTTGATGTTGACAGCAAGATAACAGTGCCTCCGTTGCGAACCACTGCAATATTAATGGCAGTTCCCGGTGGTAAAGTTGATTAAACCTAACCACGGCATCAGGGCCATTCATATTAGCTTCAAAATTTAAAGATATAGAAAGTAATGTGTGGTAATACTGCACACTCTTGAGTGCTTGCATTAAAGTCGCGCTGGACATAATCAGCTGACCAACAGTATCAGCTGCCACTAAGTTTAATTGTTTCCCATACTTAAACCCTATCCCATCAGGCACATCTTTAAGGGACTCAACTAAAGTATTATATAAAGTCTTTGGACTAATTTTCTTCCGGTAGTCATTGAAATCGTTCGGACTACCGCGGTAACCGCGTAATGTAAAGCCTTCAGCTTCAAGCACATTTTTTAATACCGAGAGATATAAAATACCAACGACTTCATCATCTAAGCCAAAATTAAAATCGGTTGATTTTTGCATCAAACTACTCCCCTTCGTTACCGTCTCATTAAAGACATTTATTTGAAGAGCAATAATTCAAAAACCACACTTATTACATTCAATAAGCCTTGTTTTTATTTGCCAATAATACCAATTTTATAGGCTAATAATTTAAGTTATTATAGAGAAACTCGCTCTCGTAAAATTATTAGTTAACTTAAGTATTAGCACAAGATCTTCACCATGAGCAGTATTTCTTCCAAGCCTAGGGATTTGTGAAGTTCAATTAGCTGGAAGAGTAATATAGAGGCTTTAGGCGATAAAAATCAAAGTAATCCACTAAGCAAATCCAATAATCGCTATGCAATTCGTTAAAAGACTCTGTGCATTTTATTTAAACCTTTGATTTATAGGGTGCTAAGCAGACTTATTTAAATGCTGCCGGGAGGAAACAATGAATACCGGTCTAAGAACACGCAGGTATGGCTGGTAGTTAAATTAACGGATATAACTGATTACTTGAGCACGCGGGTATCGAGAGACCCTTGAAATATTACTGTAGTTTTATTTTTAACCCTCTCTTTAGCATGATTTTCATGGGTGAAAATTCTAGTATGTCTTTCTGCAAATTAACGCCTACTCTAAGATCTACTAGCATCATGCCTTTATCGGTTAATTTAAACGTCCCCACATCCGTAATATAAAAAACATTTTTCCCTGCGTTGATCGCTTCCTTACCACTAAACGTAATTTGATCAACCTGGTCGATAAACTTAGGCTTCCCCAGTCTCTTAATACGAGTAATATTTCTATTTACCGAAACCCTGCCTTTTATCATCCAGGAACCAACAAAAAATATATTTTTTGCCGCACAACTTAGATCAATAAAACCACCTGGGCCGACATAATTCATTGCGCCATCACCCCGCTTAGACGCATTGACATTACCCTCACTATCGACTTGTAAAAAGCCTAACACAGTCGCCTCAAGATTCTCATTCGCCAACTCAAATACTTCAGGCGACGATATTATTTTCTTAGGCGCTATAGCGGCACCAAAAAACATACCTGGTGCTGGAATACCTCCCACCGCACCGGCTTCAGTAAACAAGGTATAGTTCTCCAAAAGGTTTCTTTTTTGAAGCGTCTCACATACCAATTCAGGCAAACCTGTACCGATATTCACATAACTCCCTTTACCAACGTATTGGTGAATTAAATCTGCACACTGATAAGCTATTTGCCGCTCCCGACTACCACGCTTGGGTGTAATACCTGCAATCCGGTTCATCCACTTTACTTTGGCCAAACTTGTTAACACGTCGCCGTGACTGTTCTCGGTTAAAAACATCAAGGGGTCTGAATGCAAGATCATAGCCGTCTGTTCAGTAGCTGGATAATAAACAATCGCATCCACCTCTTCCGCACTTAGGAAAACTTTGCTGGAATTCTTTTCAACAATTTTCCCAACATTAACAATCACTTTACCACCATTTTTTCTCGCAGCTAAAGCCGCCTCCTTAGATTCACAAATAGTAGAGCAGTTTTCGATGTAAATATTTCCTTCTGTGTCTGCAGCGGGCGCATTAAAAATTGCGATATCAATTTTTGGAATTCGATAACGCAGCTGGTCACCCACCACTGAAATAAGCCCTTCTTTTTCTTTCTCAAGGTTATTCAATTTACTTTTTTGAGAAAGTACAGACGAACCGATACCCACTCGTGGATCACAGAATGTTCCCACGCCAGCCTTAGACGACATACTATATTGACCATTGGCAGCCGCTTTAACGAGTAAGGCTAATATTCCTAACGGAATACATTGTAATGACAGTTTGCCTTGATCGGCCAAAGCCAAAATGGCTTTATACGTTTCGAAATGAGCACAAATAAACTCTTTTAGTAAACCATCGACCGCCCACTCTTCTAATGTACCCGGCGCTTTGCCCCTACCGCCATGTCCTGCAGCACTTATGAGTGTTAAGTTGGCAGGATGCTTACTTTCTTCATAGATCTCCTTTAACGCCCAGGAAAGAATAGAGATGCGTTGGTTACCGCCAATACCGCAAACAATTACGGTATCGTCGTCATTAATCAGTTTGATCGCCCCCCTTGGACTCATAAATTTATTCGAATGAGCCGAGAAATGTTGATAGTAGGTATCTTTTCTGTTCCAAGTTAAACGATATTTCACGACATGCTTCAAGATACGTGCACGAGATATGACATTCATGACTTCAACATTCCTTGTAATTAAGAAGGGCTATCTAGCAGGAAAAAATTAAAAGAAGAATGGTCATATCCTGCTACTAATACGATTAACTTAAGGCAATAATTACTCTCGTTCCTAAATACACAATTCATAAAAAAGCAAAGTTCTTTTCTTCTATTTGCATTAGATTTTTCGAGCCAGACATCATGGCTGCATAGTGCGTTTTAGTACGTGGGAGCAGTCGTGCAAAATAAAATTCTGCAGTTTGAATCTTCGCTTTGTAAAAGCCTTCTTCCTCAGTACCTGCTGCTAAAGCTTCATAAGCTTTTTCTGCCATCATCGCCCAAAAATAGGCCATAACGATGTAACCTGAGTACATCAAAAAGTCGACCGATGCTGCGCCAACTTCATCTTTATTACGCATAGCATTAAACACTAAACGCACAGCGCCATACTTCCATTGGAGGTTTAACGAGCTTAATTCACTGATCAAAGGTTTCATTTTTCCACGCTGTTTACCCGTCACATAAGCTGATTTACCTTTGCAATATTGGCTAACTTCTTTACTGAATCGACGAAAAGCTACGCCTTTATCTAGCAGTATTTTTCGCCCCAAAAGGTCCAAAGCCTGAATCCCCGTGGTACCTTCATAAAGTGTTGAAATTCGGGTATCACGAACAATTTGCTCCATTCCCCATTCTTTAATGTAACCATGTCCGCCAAAAACTTGAACGCCCAAGTTTGCTGCTTCACAACCGGTTTCAGTCAAAAAAGCCTTCAAAATTGGCGTTAAAAAACCTAGATCATCATCCGCTCGTTCCCTTACCTGCTCTGCTCCCGCTGTCATTAAGAAGTCTGCTTTATGTGCAGCGTAATACAGCATAGCCCGCCCGCCTTCGGCAATGGCTTTTTGGGTGAGAAGCATTCGGCGCACATCGGGATGAACAATAATCGGGTCAGCATTTTTTTCAGGTGCCTTTTTACCGCTCAATGAACGCATTGAAAGTCGGTCTTTGGCATATGCTAATGCCCCTTGGAAAGATAATTCAGCGGCACAAGAACCCTGAAGACCTGTTCCAATTCTGGCGGTATTCATAAAAGTGAACATGCAGTTCAAGCCTTGATTAAGCTCGCCGATTAAATACCCTCGTGATTCATCAAAATTCATGACACAGGTTGACGAACCTTTAATACCCATTTTTTCTTCCAACGAGCCAACAGTAACGTGATTAAACTCACCAGCATTACCTTGTTCATCAGGCGTAAATTTAGGCACAATAAACAATGAAATACCGCGCGTACCTTTAGGTGCATCCGGTAATCTCGCTAACACGATATGTACAATATTGTCGGTTAAGTCATGATCACCGGCCGAAATGAATATTTTGGTGCCACTAACATGATATGACCCATCTTTGTTCGGTACCGCTTTGGTGGTGATTCGACCAAGATCCGTACCGCACTGTGGTTCTGTTAAGCACATGGTTCCAGTCCAGGTACCTTCTGTCAGTTTGGTAAGATAGGTTTGCTTTTGCGCTTCATTTCCATGCATATAGACCGTATTCATCGCGCCCATACTTAAACCAGGATACATACCCCATGACCAATTGGCGGTACTTACCATTTCAGATTTAAGTATTCCAAGCGATAAAGGTAAACCTTGCCCACCGTATTCAACGGGATGAGACATTCCTTGCCAGCCGCCTGCAATATATTGATCATAAGCGTCTTTAAAGCCCGATGGTGTGATCACCTTGCCATCTTTCATATGGCAACCTTCTTGATCACCACTTTGATACAAAGGCGACAAAACGTCCTCACAGAGCTTTGCACATTCTTCTAGAATGGCATCCACCATATCAGGGGTGGCTTCTTTACCCGATTCAAAAGTCTCATAATGTTTTTGAGAATTTAACAACTCATTAAAGACGAATCTCATATCTCTTAGTGGTGTTTTATATTGCGGCATAAATCAGTTTCCCTATTGAATCAGACGAGTTATCGCATACTGCGTTTATTACGGATTAGTATTGCGCCGGCTGGTGGATAAAGCATTGGCTGCGAAGCCAAGAAGGTAGGTCTGAAAGGTCAATTTTAAAATGCTACAGATAAAAAAAGGGCATGCACAGCACACCCTTTGGGAAAGTTAACGACGACCTTAATGGTTATGGTCTTTCCAGAATAGCGGTTACACCTTGTCCGCCCGCTGCACAAATTGAAATTAAGCCTCGACCTGAGCCTTTTTCTTCAAGCATTTTAGCCAACGTTGAAACGATACGCCCGCCCGTGGCCGCAAATGGATGGCCTACGGCAATCGAACTACCATTCACATTTAATTTAGTGCGATCAATCGTGCCCCATTTTTGCTTACGGCCAAGACGCTCTTTACAGAACTTGTCATCATCTAGTGCTGCCAAGGTCGTTAACACGACGCCCGCAAAGGCTTCATGAATTTCATAATAATCGAAATCCTGCAGCGTTAAGCTAGCACGCTCTAACATCTTTGAAATGGCATAGGTAGGCGCCATTAATAAGCCTTCTTTGGTATCACTGTCTTTACCTAAAAAGTCCACTGACGCTGTTTCGTAAAAAGTTAGGTATGCTTGAACTGGCAAGTTATGCGCTTTAGCCCACCCTTCACTCGCAAATAACACAGCAGAAGCGCCATCGGTTAAACCAGAGCTGTTACCCGCCGTTAACGTGCCATTACCACTCTTCTTATCGAAAGCAGGTTTCAGTGCCGCAAGTCGCTCCATTGAAACGTCAGGACGCATTAAGTTATCTTGCTCTAAGCCATTAAACGGCACGACTAAATCATCAAAAAAGCCACGTTCATAAGCCGCTGCTAAATTTTTCTGGCTGTTATAAGCAATCTCATCCTGCGCTTCACGAGTGGTACCCCACTCCTTAACCGTTACCTCACAATGCTGCCCCATTGACATTTTGGTACGCGGTTCGCCGTTAGCCGGTACAAGCGGGGCCAAATGCCTAGGCCGAATCTTAGCCACAAGCTTTAACTTATCTTTTGTGGTTTTTGCACGATTCAATCCCAATAATATTTTACGCAAGCCTTCACTCACAGCGATTGGTGCATCAGAGGTGGTATCTGACCCACCGGCAATACCGCACTCAATTTGGCCCAATGCAATCTTATTTGCAACTAACATTGCAGCTTGTAAACCGGTGCCGCAAGCCTGCTGAATATCTAAACATGGCGTATTCGCATTCAGCGCCGTTCCCAATACACACTCACGCGTTAAGTTAAAATCACGACTATGCTTAATCACCGAGCCAGCGACCACCTCACCCAAGCGCTCACCCTGTAAGTTAAACTTATTCACAACACCATTTATTGCGGCGGTTAACATATCCTGATTACTCGCATGCGAGTATGCAGTATTTGAACGCGCAAAAGGAATACGTGAACCACCAATGATGGCAACTCTTCTAATTTGTTGTGTCATGAAACTACCTACTGTTGAGATCAAAAATACTAGTCTAGTGGTTTTATGACCACTTCCATTGGCTCAAATGACAAATATTGATTATCATCTAGCCATTATTTTATGCCTGAGCTTTTGGTTTAATCATTAAACTGATCCGCTCAGGCTCACTATTTAACATATAACCAAACTTCAAGGAGATCTCTGGTATGGGTGACTTTTATGAAAAAATGCTAAAGACCGATACGGGCCGAAAAGTATTGCAAGGGGTAGGTTTACCCACGCCCGTCGAGCTAAAGCGATTTCATGGGCAGCCTGTTTTTTTTGAAGGCAATATTTTAGTTGGCGCGACGTCAAATGCCAGCGTATTAAAAACACTCGCATCAACATTAAAAGATGCAAAAGCCCGAATTTTATTTCCTGCTAACGCACGTACCGCAAGTGATATCAAAGCAGCCATTGAAAAATCTGGCCTAAAAGCACAACAAACTTGTTGTGATAAAGGTGCTGTGACAGAGAAATTTGATGCTCTTGTATTTGATGCGACAGGCCTTAAAACCACCAAAGACCTCAAAGCTCTCTATAATTTCTTCAGTCCTGTCATCCGTAACTTAAAAAGCAATGGCCGCATTCTGATCCTTGGCCGGCCTCACATGAAGTCTCAGTCAGCAGAACAGGCTGCCAGTATGCGCGCATTAGAAGGCTTTAGCCGATCTCTCGCGAAAGAAGTCAGTAAAAAATGCGCCACATCTCAAGTTGTTTACATTGAAAAAGGGGCAGAGCCACTCGCTAACTCAGCGATTCGCTTCGTGCTTTCGCCCAAGTCAGCATATGTTGATGGTCAGACTATTGAAGTAAGCAAATCAGGCAAGCCCGTAGAGATTGACTGGCGCTTACCCCTCGAAGGAAAAACAGCATTAGTCACGGGAGGCGCACGTGGTATTGGAAAATCAATCGCTGAGACACTTGCACGTGACGGCGCCAAAGTATTTGTATTAGATATTGAACCGGCAAAAGCTGACCTTGAAAAAGTAGCCGCTGCGATCAATGGCGCATCAATTGTGGCAGATATTACAGCAGAGATGACACCAAAATTAATTGCTGAGGCCCTTAAAGATGCTGGAGGGCTGGATATTATTATCCACAATGCAGGTGTGACACGAGACAAAATGCTTTCTAATATGCCTGAGCATTGGTGGGATATGACGCTAGACATTAACCTCACCTCCGAAGAAACCATCAATGACTACCTTTTGGAAAATGATATTCTCAATAACGGAGGACGTATTGTATGCGTTTCTTCGATGAATGGTATTGCTGGGCAAGCTGGTCAATCCAACTATGCTGCCTCAAAGGCGGGTGTTATTGGTTATGTGGAGTTTATGGCGAAAACATTACGCACAAAAAAATGGGCAGACAAAGAAATTACCATTAATGCAGTTGCCCCAGGTTTTATCGAAACAGCGATGACCGATTCGATCCCTTTCATGACTCGGGAAATTGGCCGACGCATGAATTCGTTAAGCCAAGGCGGGAAGCCTGTTGATGTTGCTGAAACAATTAGTTTTTTCTCAGCGCCTGACTCTAACGGCGTATCTGGAAATATTGTTCGCGTGTGCGGCCAGTGTTTAGTTGGCGCTTAAACTTAATTCGTGGCATTTGGCGAATTTGAATTTAGTATTACACCTTAGAATTTGTAACGAAGCAGGTACTCATTCTAACTGAATACAGTTCGCCCGCCATCGACATTGATGATCTGACCATTGATGTACTGGTTTTGAAGTAAAAATAGCACCGTACCAGCAATATCGTTGACCTCCCCTAGTCGGTGCATAGGAATTTTCTTTAGAATAGCTTCTTTCGCCTTTATATCGCTTTCGTCAGTCTGATCTGACCATAATATGGCTCCCGGACTGACGCCATTGCAGCGAATGCTGCTACCCATATCTTTTGCTAAGGATAAAGTCAGGCTCTTTAACGCCGCCTTGCTAGCACTGTAAATAGGATGCGCCTCTAAACTACGCTCTGCATGGATATCAATCAAATTAATGACACTGCCTTTGGCGTTTATTAAAGCTGGTAGCAGTGCCTGTGTCAAAAAGAACGGCACCTGAACATTAGTGCTAAAGATTTGATCCCACTGCTCTTTAGACGCTTCCAGCCAAGGCGTGGGATAAAACAAGGAGGCGTTATTAATTAGTGCATCAAGACATTCAGTTTTGCCCAATACCCACTGACTTAATTCATCAACAGTTTCATAAGAAAGCTTCACACTCTTGATAAAGCAGGATTCCGGGCGAATACTATTTAGTTGGTTTTGCAAGGTCAGCGCTTGCTGTTCACTTTGGCCGTAGTGCAACAAAATTGTATAGTCGTTGCTGTGCAAAGTCGAAGCAATGGCAGCCCCGATCCGTTTTGCGCCACCAGTAATGAGTGCGTATTTAGTCATAATTTCTCGCGATCTAGTCTCCGATAACTCTTTGATTTGTTTAAGTCCATTGCCTTGTAACTTACTATTGAAATAAGCGACTAAACCAAACCAAGTAATAATAAGGCACTCATCGTTAGCTGTTTTAAAGTTGGTGAAGATATAATTCATAATCAGTTTTTCAGCACTACTTTAGTCAGATTCTTCTGTTTTTAGGCTGTACATATGCTTCGTTTCATCAAGTAAGCGTCCTAGCCATAACAGGCCAAAAGTGATCATGATGGCCAAGCTCCCTTTGATTCCCCAGTTCAATGACTCTGATTGAAGTATCAGCACATGATTGGCCACTGCCAACACAACAAATAGCGCTAATACTAAGCGAAATGGGTATTTTCCCGGCTGAGCATCGAATTTTATATACGAGTCCCGACAAAACTTTTGACGTGGATCTTTAGTCGCAACATCCTCGGGCCGCCATCCGGTAGGCATATACCAAATCCGAACTTTATCCCGCCAACTCTCGGCAAGACAGGCATCTTTCCACAGACAATTTAGCCAGTCAAAATGAGCCAGGACCGGATTAAAACTGGCGTACCGTTTGCGTACACCATAAATGACTTCCTCGTCTTCCTCTTGATAGGTACCAAACATGCGGTCAAATAACATCAAAATACCACCATGATTTTTATCAATATATTGATCATTCATACCATGGTGAACGCGATGCGCAGAGGGTGTGCCAAGAATGCCTTCTATCAACGGAAGCTTGCCGATGGCGCGAGTATGTAACCAAAACCCGTAAAATTTGTTAATTAGAAGATGGGCTACAAACATTTCCGCCGAATACCCTAAAACAGCCATTAACAGATAAAAAGGCCAGTACATCAAATCCTGTAACGCCCCCTGCCTTAAACCGGCAGTTAGATTAAACTCCTCTGATTGATGATGGGGAACGTGTCCACCCCAAAGAATATTAACTTCATGGGACATCCGGTGCGCCCAGTACCAGAGAAAATCAAATATCACCAGAGCTGTTACCCAGGTGACCCAGCTATCATCGTCCAACTCAGTCCATGAAAAATGCTCATAGACCCAGACATAAAGCCAGACCAACCCTGCTTTTATAAAAACTTCCATGCTGGTCGTAAAGATGCCACAACCCAAGCAACTCAAGCTATTTCTCAGGTTATATAAACTAAGACCTTTTAGGTGAGAGTACATTGCTTCAATAAAAATTAAAGCAAAGAAGACGGGTATTGCATACTGTAAATAAACGATGTTCATCGGGCATATAACCTCACGAGCTCTCCTCCATATTGGTTTAGTATAGACAGACTCGTTATTATTTTTATCGGTTTTATACTGTACGTTTCTTCAAGCTTGCCTGCTTGTTATATTACGTCACGAAATGGTTAATTTATGACACACCAGCCATATGACGGCAATAATTAGTTTAAATTTAAAAATAGCGAGATTGCCCAGTTTTTGAAAATATGAGATGAGTTAGCAATCCAGTTACCGTAAGTCAAAAAATCGACCTCGTCGATAATAACCAAAGGCTCTGGACTAGACACATGATGCAATATACTTAGAAGTCAGAAATTTCATTACGCGATCTTTTTTTTACCTTTTCGATATTCCACCGGAGTGGTACCCGTCCAACGTTTAAACGCCCGATAAAAAGTACTCGGCTCAGAAAAACCGGTCAGATAAACAATTTCATTAATACTTTCATCAGTACATGCCAACAATCGCTTCGCTAAATGACATCGGTAATTTGATAACAACTGATTAAAGTTAGTACCCGCTTTCGTTAACTGGGCGCGCAAGGCGCGTGGCTTAATCTCTAACCTGTTAGCAATCAATTCAATACCAATGTCACTTGTTTCCAGCAGCTCACCAATGACTTTATTCACTTTCGTCACCATATCCTGCTGCTCCAGTTTAGCGACATACTTACCCGCCAACTGTTCATGCAGCTTTAATAATTCAGGCTCGGCATGTAGGGAGTTTCGCTCAAGTATATCCAGATCAAAATAGATACGATTACTGCTCTGCTCAAACGTAACGGGGCATGCAAATACGCGCTGATACTCATCTAACATTATTTGACGCTGCGCTTCGGCATCAGCTTCCGGAAGCGCTGAAACTAACTGCACCGCAGACGGTTTGAAATCATTGCCTGTGACATAACCAAAAAACTTAATTAAGCCAATTACGGTACATTCATTATACTGGCGAATACTTCGTACTAAGTTATCGCTCGTATCTGCTACTAAACATGCCGTATTTGTCTCTAAATCAAGTTCTAACGAAGCACTCGCTGCGTCAGTTAGTAAACGTTGATAGCTCAATGCTCGCTCTAATCCTTCTCCAAAAGTAGAGCTACTCAGAAACAAATACTCTAACACCTGCCCTTTAAATACGGGCATGTGCTCCCCTAAATGCAAACCAATATGTATATCTTGTGTCACCTCTTCTACCGCTTGCCAAAAAATAAGATTACCTTCATGAGGCGTTCTTAATTGAGCATCATCAAGATGGGCTTGCGTTATGCCGCAACGCTGATAAACCGCCTCAACATCTACTCCCATAGAGATCATGGCATAGTTCATTAAACGTATTAAGATTCCTGCATCTTTCAAATGGCTTATTCCTTTAACATAAAAGCAAACAGTTGATTGGCCGAAATGACAAACCACTTTACAAGATACTGCCAATCAAAATAAACCATTTTCTTCTTACTATGGGGGATTCAACCGCATTTCATCGATAATCAGGGATTATATATCATGGCACTGCATCACTCAGGCAAACCAAACGCTCATCATTCACATCTTATTAATTCACATATGCATTCAAATAACTCAGTCACATTAAAAAGGATGCCGGATCGCCTTGAGCTATTCAGCAAAGCAGCAGTATCTCGCGGGCAGAACTTAAATAACTTTTTGAACGATACGGAATCAAAACAAGCAGCCATCCCCAAACTAAGCCTGCATTTAAATAACATTAAGCCTAATCGTAAAAAAGTAAAACAATATGCCAAAGTATGTGAGTTTAATTTTGAAGGGCAAGATTTACCCATTACATACCCTCACGTATTAGCCTTTAATTTGCACCTCAAACTCATGACGCATAAACGCTTTCCACTCCCCGTAATGGGGCTCGTTCATATACGAAACTCCATAACGGCGCATCGGTCGATTCTAATAAGTGAATCGCTTGATCTTCATGTTTTTATTGGTGAAAGCCGCGTGACGAATAAAGGCCTTGAATTTGATATATTCAGTCAGGTAAACATTAATAATGAAATAGTCTGGGAAAGCATTACGACAAACTTATACACTATAAACAAAGCAGCGAATAAAACGGGTAAAAGAGCTAAAAGTACGCTACAACACGATACTCAATCTCCGCTACGATATCACCAACAATGGTCATTGCCTGAATACTTAGGGCGTAAATATGCGAGGGCTTCGGGCGATGCAAATCCGATACACCTGCACTCACTGTTCGCTAAAGCGTTTGGTTTTAAGCATGCTATAACACACGGAATGTGGTTAAAGGCGCGCACAATTGCATCACTCAACCCTATTATTAAGGATAAGTCCGCTGTTACGATTTCAGTAGAATTTAAGCAACCCACGCCGCTCAATGGTGAGATCAGAATGAATTACCAAGAGAAGACTAACCCAAATAATAATATCCCAAACAGGTCTGGCCCGAATGAAACAATCGACTTCGATATTCGAAGCCTGGATGGTCATAAGCTACATATGACGGGTTCTATCACTTATCCACCCACACATTAGACCATCAAAATAACAAAGGGGCCTGAGTCAGTACTCACGCCCCTTTGTTTTATTCTACCTGCTTACTTTACTAACTTAATTTTACCAAATACACCTGCGTGATCAGATGGATTCAATCCACTCTCATCAGTCATGTCCGCATTGCTATCACCAAGAACTTTGGCTTTCAGCTTAGCGATTTCACGACCTTTTGCATCAATGAAAATGTGATCGATACGCTGATACAGCTCAGCATCTTCATCCGAAACTGTCGCAGAGAAACAACAGGTAAACCCATCTTTAGGCTTCTTTTTTGACAACCATAAATCACTGTAACCTGTGCCAACCGCTTGCAAGTATGGTGGGTACAAAATACCCAAACCAAATGCAGATTCAAAAGGCAGATCATCTGGGCTACTGTTAAAGTCGCCCACTAAAACTACAGGAATTTCTGCAACAGTTGTTGCCGTAATAACTTGTAGCAGTTCATTCATTTGAATTGCTTGAAGTGAACTATAAGGCTCGCCTCCACCCACTTCCAAATGCGTATTTACAAAGCGATAATCAGCCCCTTTAACGTTAACGTCGATCATATTGTAACCACGAGTAAATTCAATCGTTGTATTACCAATTGTGGTCGACCCGTTAGTAGTAAAGTTACCGCTGTATTCGTTAGAGAAGCTAACGTTAGGCGTATTCTTTACTAAAACAACATCACGGTCATGCAAACGAACATCTGCAAAGGTAGGGTAACCCGTTGCATCAGTCCCTGTAACCATTGGAAGTTCCAAGTCTGCATTATCGACGCTAGAAGCAACCGTGTAATCCAAACCACGTTCAGCCAAAGCAGCCATCAGAATATCTAAATAGTCATAAACAACATCTGTTGCTGGGCTTGTGCCACCTACAAGTGAATCGGCAGGACCGGTAAACCACTGCGAGACTTCTTGTAAGCCTATAACATGAGGTCGTCGACGCTCGATTTCATCTGCTAACGCTTGTGCACGCTCAGGAAAATTAGTCGCCTGTACAGTCTGAAACACTTCACTCACTGCAAGGGGGATCGCGATTGGATTTTGTTGTTCTGGTGGTAATTCTGCCTGTTGCTGCGCTGTAGCAATAACAGGAAAGATATCCGCACCTAAATAAATGTTGCGAGACATAACTTTGATTTTATCATTGTCTGAATCAGCTGCTGCCATTTGCGTTGTTAGCATCGTAGCGCCAAGTAATAACGCGCCCATCTTTTGCATTGGTTGTTTCATGTGTGTGTGCTCCACTTTATATTTTTTGATTATTTTATTAAGGCATCAAATCGAGGATAGATGCGCTGTATTGATGCTGGCGCAGCGTAGGATAGTTTGCAGTGCAAATTCAGGTTAAAACGTGTTGAAAGGGGTTTATACAGAGGGGTTTCGAGGCACTAGCTCACATTTTTTAACAATAACACTACGAGTAAGCTTCATTCACTTGCTGGACCAACTCTTCTAGTACCTGCCGATCTTCTTCACTCATTTCGCAATGATCCAAAACATAATTTCCGGTTTTAATGACTGCTCGCCATCTCGGCTTAGCAGGTAAAGTCTTTACACTTAAGTATTTATCTAAGGTGCGCGTCTTGGCCGTTGCACCATCAAGATATACTCGCCAGCAGTGACTTTCTTCTGCTAAATCCGCTTTCGTTTTATGCGTATATCGCTCCCATGCAATGAGTGCTGTACGAAGCGATTTAACAATCAATTCTTTAGGCTCGGTATCTTCCGACGAAGCAAGCAACTCAGACGGCTTCGTTACCTCTTCAGCATTAAGTTTCCCAAGCGTTGACTCGATCTGCTCCATTCGTTGTCGGTTTTCAGCTAACTCGTGAGTCAGGTTAGAAAGCAGTTGCTGTGTATCCATCTTGTTATTAGTACTGCCATTACTACTAGCGCTATGAAGGATCAGTGATAGAAAGCATTCATTTTCACCGTCTGTCGTTTGAATTGATGCACTAACCGCTTCAGTTGTTGCATTTAACTGAAGCGTTACTTGGCTCAGCATTTCGCTGGAATTTAAATGCATTCTGAGCTGGTTCACAGATGCCTCATCTAGGTAGTGACTAATAGCCATATCTGGCTGATTTAGCGCTATCAACTCACCATTTAACTGATCTGACTCACAAATATCTAACTCTAGTAAGGTTTTCGCCCCCATATTGGCAAAAACAATATCAAGACCTTCATTTAATAAAATGATATTTTCTTGAGATGCATCTAATGCTTCAGCAAGCCGAATGTTAGCGCTATTAAGTTGTGCTTTCTGATGTTTCTGATGTTGAATTTCATTTTTCAGCTGTTCATTTTCTATCGATGCCAACAGCAGCCGCTTAACACTCACTTGGCTGTAAACACGCGCAGTGAGTTCCTGCTCATGATAAGGCTTAGTCAGATAATCATTTGCACCCGCATTCAGCGCTTGCACAATGTCATGAATCTGATGACGAGCCGTGAGCATAATAATGGGTAAGTGATAGGCATCGTATTGTTGCCGGATCTCTTTGCAGATCTCTAAACCATTTTTTCCGGGCATCATCCAATCTAGCAAGATGAGTTCGGGAGAGCTATGGGATAACTTATCTAACAAAGCTTGTCCATCGGGAAACACTTCAATTTGGTAACCGGCTTGCACTAGCTGACTCTTCACAAGCTCACGATTTACCTCTTCATCATCGGCATAAAATATCAGCGCATTTTTTGTGAGGTCACTCTGGCTATCTTTAAGTGTGCTAGAAGCATTGTCTCTCATATCAATCGATACACGATTAGTACTTAAAGCCTCCGCCTCAAAATGCTTAGCCTCCTGCTTAGCAGGATAACCTGCTTGCCCTTTTGACTTACTAACAGCCCTAGGTAAGGTAAACTCCGCAGTGGTTCCTTTACCCTCTATTGATCGAAGTGTAAGCGTTCCTTGATGTAATTCCACAAGCATTCGCGAGATGGCTAAGCCAAGCCCTGAACCCCTTATTTCATTACTTGCTAAGTTATCGATCGTCTCAAATGGTGTTAAAGCCTTACTTAATTGATCTGATGAAATGCCAATACCACTATCACTCACCTCAACTTTAACGTAATTATTTTGGCAAGAGGCTGTAATATGAATATAACCTTGATCAGTGAATTTAATTGCATTTCCAATCAGGTTATAAAGAATTTGTTGCAAGCGCTGTTCGTCCGCCAGCACCTGATTGGCATCAGCATCGATATGAAAATCTAATTTAATGGGTTTATTTTTAATGAGCGGACTAAGGCTTTGAATCGTACTTTCTACTAAAGGCGATAGATAACTAGGCATTACTTGAATGCTCAATTTACCGTGTTTCATGCTAGAAATGTCTAGAATATCGTTAACTAGGTTACCTAAACGCTTGGCGGTGGCTTCAATAAGGTTAATTCTATTTTGAGCACCCTCAGATAAACTGGGTGATTCATGCTTTATTGTTTTAGCTAACCCTGCAATGCCATGAAGCGGCATTCTTAGCTCATGAGAGGTACTCGCCAGAAAATCATCTTTAAATTCATCTAACTTAATCAGCGCTTGGTTCTGCTCTTGTAGCGTTTTTGATAAAGACTCTATTGCCTTAAAGTTCGTTAAATATCGCTTAACAAGTCCACCTAATTGAAACAACACAAACGCTAACACACCTATATGCGTTAGGTTGGTCGTATGAATGACATAACTATAATTGAGCATGTCATTGATCACAGCAAAGAGGAATAAAAACAAACTTAAACCAAAAACTTTCGCATTTTTTAGCTTCCTTTTAAATGCTTTCCCCCAGCAATACAAAATGACAGGTACAAATAGCAGCAGCAATATTTGAAAGTAAGGGTTTAAACCCGTATAGGTTTCTACATCAAGCAACAAGGCAGCAATACAGAAGGGAATAACCGTTAGCCACCCAAGCCAAGTTAGCTTCTTGGGGGTCGTTTGAGGAAATATCAATTGAAAATAGCTTAAGAATAACGGCAACATGAGATACATCGTAATGTTCTCAGTTGCTTGAAGGGTTTGCCATTCAAAACGATTAAACAAGTAAAGTACGCGCTCATCCATCGTAAGGCGTCTAATCCCAATGGCAAAACAAAATAAACTGAAATACAGTATTTTTTTATCTTTAGGTCGAGATATAAATATAAGCAAACAAAATATAGCCGTGCCTAAAAGTATGGTGCCAGAAGTTGTTGCTTTGAGAACAGGTATATCCCGTATTAGGTGTACACCAGTCGCATCAGTGACTTTAGGCGCGTACCAGATCCCGCCCCACTGATAATGGTAATTTGAAGTTTTTATGAATACCTCAATTTTCCCGTTTTGCGGCGTAAACTCATAAACACGCGGCAAGTAAGCCGGCTTCTCATCGATTTTGTTTGTCGCGATGACACCATTGCCACCTAAGCGAACCCCATTACTCCATAGTTCATAAGCACTGGCCATATCAGGCAGGTAAATATAAACCTTGTCTAAATTTTGAGGCACCAGTATTTGTTTATAATAAGTACCATATCCCTTTGGAGTGCGTGACACTTCTGATTCAGACAACTCACTTGAGCCTTGAAGCCATGAGCCAGGTACATGTACGGTGTTCCATAAGTTGTCTTGCTGAGCATCTTTATTATGCGTAAATGTTTCCCAAGCAAAAAACCAGTTGCCCTCCAAGCTATAGCTTTCGCCATCACCCCAGTCGCTCAAGCGTAAATCGACGGCTTCGGAGAGAGTAACGTCAAAATCAACCCGCTCAGATTGACTAACGAGACTAGCTTTCTGCCCATAGGCTTCAAACCCTATCAACAGGCAGAGTGCGGTATATATAACTTTAATTAAAAGTTTATTGGTCATATCGGCTAACTATTTTCGCTAAAAGTTATTCTTATTGGGTAGCTATTACGATGAATAGTAACGCAGCGCACTCTCTACAGCTACTCTGATGAGCCGAAAAGTTTCATGCTAGACGTCTACCATATGTAGGTATATCCCTGAGGCGCTTAAAGCATCATCAAATTCATAGCTTTCTTCTTATCGGTAAAACAATAAATTAATCAAAAAATCACTAGAGCCTATACTCATGTAATATCAACATTAACTTTTAGCTCCCACTCCAGTCAGAACATACAATCATGGCCTGAGACGATATGTTTAGGTTTTATAATTTATTACATTTTGAAGCTTACATTTTACTGAGACTTCATGTACCTTTCGCATTTTTAAAGGGCATGGTGAGATCGTTACCGCTTAGTTAGTAGATGACGTAACAAAAAATTCAATATACAAAAGGATAATTGGTATGAGTATGAAGTTCTGGGGCCTTTCTAGTGGCGCGATTGTGGGTGCTGTCGCACTCTTTCATTTTGTGACGCTACCACCACCAGCACCAAGTGTTCCCCCCGTCCCTGATCATATAGAAGTACCAAACATTCCTTCTTTAACGCCTTACGATATGCCCACGGGCAATATTGAGGTTTCAACTGAGCCCTACCAAGCGACTTTTCGTAGCGTCTCAATACCTGATTTGGTTGAGCGTGACTTAACGACTGGCGTCTATAAAGGAACTCCCTATTGGTTAGAACGAGCTGACTGGTTTAACGAACACTTTTATGACACCTTAGCTGCCCGCAAAGTGTGGCCCGAAGGAAAGTCAGCCGAGACGCATGAGCGTGGAGACCCTGTAAGTTGGACTATTGAACCAATCCCCCAGTACGTGCCCCCAGCATGTGATCAGCCACAACCTACAGGTTATGATGCGGAAGGCTGTCGCTACATTACGGCACTTTTTAAAGATGTTGAAGCGAAAGACCCTGCTCAAGCACAAGCGCTGCGCGATCAAGCTCGTCGCGGTCGTGATGTTTGGTTTAAAGGCACATTCGGTAACCAAGACGAAAACATACTTCACCAAACCCGCATAGTGGGTAAAGAAAATATGAACTACCCTTGGCTCGACACTCGAACCAGGCCGCATCGTTTTACCAAATGGGGTCTTATCAACGACCCTGACTGCGTACAAGGCGATGCATCGACTAATTGGTACGACAAGTGCCAAGACCCCCACTCATCAGGCGTATTAGGTTATCGGAAATACTATAACGAGCCGACTAAAGATGAATCTGGCAAAGTTGTTTATAACGCTCGTACAGCCGCTTATGAAGAAAATGAAATTAAAGAAAACAAACGTTTTGCAATTGGCCACCCTTGTGTCCAATGCCACGTTGCTTTTGATCCAACCAACCCACCGGAAAACCCAAATGAGCCAGAATGGAATAATCTGAACGCCACAATAGGGAACCAACACACTCGCCAACCTATGGCATTTTTCCAAGATGTACCGGAAGACCATCTCGCCAATCAAGTATTAATGGGTGCACATCTCGGCACCATTGATACCTCTATTGTTGCTTCTGACTGGATGCATAACCCCGGCACACAAAACAAAATCATGGATTTTCAAAATAAACGTATTTTTGAGCATGTCATGAAAGATCCTGTCACAGGTGAGATTTCAACCGCTCAAACACGTCATGTGCTTAAAGGCGGCGAAGACAGTGTAGGCGAACACCTTGCACTTATTCGTGTTTATATTAACATTGGTATGTGTACCGAAGAGTGCTGGGTGCCTAACTTCAGCTACCCTGGTCAACTCTTAGGACAAGGTACGAAACAAAGCCCTATGCGTATTATGCAATGTGCAAATGAGTGTGATGCTTGGAACTACGCCGACGCTAAAATGGATGACCTTGCGGCTTTCCTCATAACCGGCGGACCGACTTACCTGCTTGCATCTAAAGATATAGACGGCAAAGAAGGCAAAGACTTTGTTGATGTTAGTAAAGTCCCTCAAGGAAAGAAAGTATTTGCCCGGGAATGCGCAGGCTGCCATAGTTCAAAAATGGCCCCTGAAAACATTCGTGCAGATAAGAATGCACTAGGTAAATTTTATGAGGGGCATGTATTCGGAAAAGAAGCATACTGGCAACATGAGTTTACGGATGCTGAGAGAAATGACCCTGCATTCATCACTAAATTTCTAAGCACTGATGACCAAGGTAAAACACGCCCTAAACAGTTTGCAGACGACGGCGTCTTTGGACAAGACTGGCTATCGAACGATGAGCTCATTCCTTTTAACATCATTGGCACCAATAGCTGCCGAGCACAGCATGACAATCATAACGAAGGCAATATCTTCGAAGAATTCTCATCAGAAACGTATAAAAATGCCCCATCGCCAGGTAGTGTACCGCGCGTACTCAACCGTTTAATACCAGGTTTGGGCGGCATGCAAGTTGGTGAGAAGAAAATCGAAGGCGGCCCGGGTTACTTAAGAAACTTCTCATTGTTATCTGCTTGGGCTACGGCTCCCTTCCTACATAACAATGCGATTGGTGAAGTAACCTTCTTAGAAGATGGTTCGCCTGACTACACCGTTAAAGGCCGAATCGATCAATTCGAACTGGCATTTGACGAACTAATGAAGTCTGACGACCCGCTAGCTGATAACGCAAGAACACAGAAGATCAGCACCTTTAAACATGATTTAAAAATCACACCTAGTGGTGAAGCACAAGGGGCTATTCGGCTAACAATACCTAAAGACACCCCCGTAGGTGCCATTGCATCATCAAACCCTCACGACGCACTTTTCATGAAGTGTGATGACCTCGTTGAGAACAAGGGCCATCAATTTGGCATTGATTTGCCTGCTGACGAGAAACTTGCGTTACGTGAATTCCTAAAAATGATGTAGGGAGGCTAGTTCATTTCAGCAGAGGTAAGTATCCACGTACCTCTGCTGCCTAGAGTGACTCGTAATGAAGCTATTAAAATTATTTTTGTTTATTGTATTAACCAGCTTGGTTTTGATCTCCAGTATCTATTGGACGATCAATTACGCCAGTTCACCTTCTATTTCCCAATTAACAGCATCTATTAAACAAAAAGAGACCACACTCTTTAATAAGCTAATACCCGACTCAGATTTACCCCCAGAAGGGACACGCTCGCTCTTTGATCACTTAATGACTCAAAATGAAGGTATTCCTTTTCCATTTAGTAAATTTACTAGTTTGCTGACGAACGCCAACCCCGAAAACAAGCCGCCACTTTCACTACTAATACCTAACGGCCGATCCTTACTCAAAGGCCAAGCGGATAACACTTTACCCCGAATTCTTTTAGCCCCTGACTTCCAAACACTCAATACACCGGCAGGATTAGGATTGAGCACCCAAGGGCAGCTGTTCATAGGTTTCGTAGAAGCAGCGAATGAAATTGAAGTCATCAGTTATAACGAAGCCGCAGGCCGTTTTGAATATCAACTTGTTCAAAATTACTGTGAAGGCTGTGTACCTCGTGTCGTTTATGCGAGACGTGCCATTTGCTTAACCTGCCATCAAGGTGGAACGCCCATTTTCTCAGAACGCCCTTGGGATGAAACCAACGGCCAGTTAGCAGTTTCTTCTACGATTGGAAAAGTTAGAAAGGATACTGCCGCTTATCAAGGCGCACCCATAGCCCAACCGCTGGCTACACCAGAGCGTTTTGATGAGTTAACGGATATCGGCAACTTCTTTATGGTGAGTCAGCGAGTCTGGCTTGATGGTTGTGGTGAAAAAGGAAATGAGTGTCGTAGAAAGCTGTTATCACTTGCATTACGTTTTGCCGATCAACCAGGGCTATTCGATCCTGACAGCAATGACGTTCAGGTCTTGCACCTGTTATGGGAAGATAGCTTTCCCATAGAAGGAATTGATATCCCTCAGTCTGATTTAAAAAATCGTGATCCAAACGGAGAACGTAATAATTTTACCGATTGGTTATACGCCGTATTTACACCCGACATGAATTTTGGTGACGGTGCGAAAGACAATGAAGACCTAAGCGCCTTTGAAAAACTACCGCCCCTACCCCCAGCGCAAGACCCGCTTACCTTACGTGCACCTAAAAAAACGCTCTTTAAAACAGATATTGATGGCGTATACGGTATTGCTCGATTTTTCACAGATAGCGATATTGCGTCGTTAAACAAGCATTATGGTTATAATTTACAAGCCTTATTGAAAAAGGTTGAAGGTTTCCCCAGCCATATTTTTGATCCAAAACCTTTCTCGCGCGTAAACATAATGGAATTATTGCTTGGCAAAAAACAGGCATATTGCTGCATAAATACCGATAATATGTCACCACCACTTGCATCAGGCGTTCCTGAATTAGAGATAGCCATACACCCAGAACTTCACTTATTTGAGCAATACTGCTTTACCTGTCACCGAGGCAACCCGGCTAAACGCTTAGACTTTATGGCGGGTGATAACGAGCAACAGGTACTTAAAAAAATACAGGCTAAAAACGAAATAAGAGAAGTCCTTGACTGGGAACGCTACCAACATACAGATCAAGCAGCTAAACTTATGCCACCCAAGGACTCTATACAATTTAAAAAGCTCAGTCAGGCAAACGAAGAAGACCGCACAAAAATGCGTGAAACCGTACCAAGCCTTTTCAGCTTTTAAGTACATATAACTTTAAACCTTGAGCTTACATGAGGACCACTCCAGAATTTTTTTTATTTGGGTCCTCAGTAATAAGAAAATAGATTCAGATCTATTAGCTCTTCGGAATGACAAAAATTTGCATTATGAAAGACGTAATAGGGAAATAATTAGGTGAAAAAAGTCCAAATAGTAAACACTAATCGATCAGCACTTTGGCTCATTGTTTTAATTTTAGCCATAAATTCAGTATCTGCTTTTTCTATGCCTACCTTTGCTCGTCAGTTTAAACACCAATACGGTTACATACCTTCTTGCCATGCCTGTCACAAAGAAGGTGGAGGCACCCCATTGAATCAGTATGGCCAAGCGTTTGAGGACAAGGGTAAAAACAGTTCAGCCTTCAAATTAATTGCGACACTTGATAGTGATAAGGATGGTTTCAACAATGAGCTTGAAGCTATCAAGAAAGCAAACCCCGGCAATGCTAAATCCACACCTTCTAATCAAGGTGATTGGTTAGATTTATCTAGTTTGATTCCCAAAGCAGTACAAAAACTATTCCCGGACGCTTCCGCCTGGAAACCTTTAGATGCCATACTAACCGAAAAGGATATTTTAAGGGCCAAAAGTATGGGCGCGACACTAAGTCCTAAGGATGAAAATACAATCTATATTCCAGTTGTAAATCGTCGCCCAATTGGCACCGCATTGATATTTCCTGTTATTCATCAAGACAACACTTTTTTCTTATTAATGACTACGGATCGACAGCTGAACATCAGTAAGGTCACGCCCTTGAATGCTGATCAGTTACCGACAGATGTTAATCCCAAACTACTCCTATCATTTGTCGGCACACCGCTACAATCTGTTAGCTTACAAGAAGGTAAAGGAATGGAAAATAGCATTCGTTTAGCCGTCAAAAACGCGGGCGTTCTTATTTACATTCGTTTGAGAGGGGCTTAATCATGCATTCAGCATTATCATCAAATGAAACCTATTACCAAGCCCAGCGCTTGATTCTCTCTTTCAAAAAAGCGGTTCTTGGTTATAAAATAATTAAACCGTTGTTAATAATAATACTAACAAGCTGTTTTTTATTCACCTCACCTAGTTGGGCAAACGATACCGGTTTTGATTTTTTTAGTGATCAACCTATTGCAGAAGAAACGCTCATTATTGTGCCTCCACCTAAGCCAGCGTGGATGACCATTGGCGGGCCTATCGCCCTGGTAGCCTTCTTTTTTATTGCTTGCCTCATCGTAAACTGGCTCTTTCCATTTAAACAAACAGGCCTCCAATTTAATTTACATGATTTACCCATCGCTGCTCAAAGAGGTATCGGCATGGCGGTTGTGTTATATGGCATCGCTTTGGTTTTTGGCGGAATGGAAGCTCATTATCAAGTCAACCTGCATGGCGACGCCGTCACTTACTTTCAACAAATGGGCGTTGGGAAACTCATTGCATTTACACACGCGCATTTATTTGGTTTCACGACTAGTTTTTTTATCGTCGGCATTCCCTTCTCACTACATTTTAGCCGCCTAAAAGTGTATCAGTGGATTTTCCCGATAGGCTTAATCGCCTCGCTAACAGATATTATTTCTTGGTGGGGAATGAAATATGTATCAGAAAACTTTACTTATATTACTTGGGGCTGCGGACTAGTTTTCACTGTTTGTTATGTTTGGATGCTGATTGGGCTCGTGAGGGTTTTATTTTTCCCTAATGTAAAATGGTTTCCCGACCTCATTAGTGAAGATCACCAGCGACGCTGGAATGAAGAGAATCGCCGACCGAAATAGAAATAATGGAAGGGTAAGTAATCAAAACTGTCAGCAAAAACTGACAGTTTATTCTCTAGCGCCAGAGGCTAGCGTATCAAATATTTAAGACTGTGCTAATTTGTCACGCACTTTCTCAGCGACACCCGGCTTTATCTTGCCCGACTCTAACAACCAATCAATCGATGCTTTTAGAGACTCTTCAGATTTACGAGGCGTGAAACCAAAAGTGTCAACGCTTTCTTGAAAGTCATAAAAGCCCCAACGCTCCGATACTTCGTAAATTAAGTCGTAGGTAAACGGCGGTGTTAAACCAAACAGTTTACAGAAGCCTTCAACAATTCGCGCGGTAAATAAAGTAACCTTACGCCCTGTTGGAATATGCATTATTTTACGTCCCGTCAGACGTGTCACAGTTTTCCCTAAATCTGTGACTACGCAATTTTCACCACCAGCAATGTAACGTCGGCAATTTTCACCTTTGGTTAAGGCTGCAACATGAAAGTCTGCCACATCACGCACATCAACCACATTCATACCACCACGATAAGTCTGTCCTACGCCATTAATCCAATCCATCACGATTTGATTAGAGGGTGTTACCCGATAGTCATTAGCACCAAGTACAATCGCCGGACATATTACAACCAAGTGAATATCATGCTTTTTGGCTAATTCTTGCGCCGCTTTTTCACTTTGGGTTTTAGCTATATAATATGGGTTCTGCGCATCCTGATTCCAGTCATTTCCCGTCAGTAATTTGTTCTTGTCGTACGAAAATCCAATTGAAGCAATTGAGCTGGTATATACAACCCTTTTGATACCCGCTTTATGTGCTGCAGCAAAAACATTCTTCGCGCCTTCAATCGCTGGTTCGACAATTTCTTCAGGCGTTTTAGCGATAGTTTTATAAACCGCAGCAAGGTGAATTATCGCGTCACAACCTACCACAGCGTCTTCAAGGGTCTCCGCTTTCATGACATCACCGTAGCAGTATTCTATATCAAGACCATCCAAGCCTCGAGTGTCCGACTCTTTACGAATAAAAGCCTTTACCTGATAATTTTGATCGATCAATGATCTAACAACGTTAGATCCAATATGTCCATTTGCGCCTGTAACCAAAACCTTCATAAAAATACCTATAAGTGAATAACTTTCGACTCATTCAGAGTGCAAAGTGAGTATATTGTATACCTTCAAAAATTAAACCTATTTATCTATTTTGATTATGCATAACCTTAGAAGGTTTTCACGATAGATATAGGTAAATATAAGGAAAATCGAAGGAGTTTTTGGTGTGAAATTACCAAGAAAGACTATTTATTATAGCTCGCTTGCTATTGCTTCTAATTCTGAAATAAGCACTTCAGACCGAGTTTTATCAATCACAGCGCCTTCTTCGAAGATGACTCTCTCTAAAGTAATCAGTTGATCACATAAAGGTGAAGCGTCGGATTCCTTTTCAGGCGTCGACGTTTCATCAGAGCTAAACATCTCCGAGACGATGCGTCGATTTTTTTCTTTATTAATTAAGCCGGCTAATCGTGACATTTAAGATCTTACAAAATTGGCAATATTTATGGGTACTTCCCTATGATCAAAGCATTGTAACAAAGAAATGAATAGATAGCTTTTTACAAACTCAAAAGACCAAAGTCACACGACACTTGCGCCATTAAGAGCGCCATAAAACAAATTAAAATTTTCTTTAATAAACGCTTTAAATACACGTTTTTTTTCAGGCAACTGCTGACCATTATGATAAACCAGGAACATCTGAGATTCAGGCAGTTGCCTTTCGGGAAAGAGTTCAACTAACCGCCCCGCTTTAAGGTCTTCTATAATCGATATATCTAACATAATGGCAATGCCCATTCCTCTCGTAACGGCACCATATAATACCGACTCATTATTCGAGGTATGGGCGTTAACAATAGATATAGGTAATTTATCCGTACTTGAGAAAAACAGTCTTAGTTGTTCAGATAAATTCATATATGAAGGCAGAATTAAACGATGTTCCGAAAATAGTGCATCAAGCGTCTTAGGTTTTCCATAGTGTGAAATATAAGCAGGTGAAGCACAAAATACTGGCGCTGCTTTGTTCAAAGCTATAGCGGTTAACCTAGAATCATTGAGTTTGCCCATCCGAAAAGCAAAATCTATACGGCCATCAATAATGTCGTCAATCGCGTTTGATACCTTCAGGTCAAACGTGACCGCCGGATATTGCTCATTAAAGCTTTTCAGCAAATCCATTAATGGCGTACGCAATAAAACCTCAGGAAACGACAAGGTAATTTTACCTGAAGGCGAGATCAATTCATCTTTTACATATTGTTCAGCAAGGTCAACCGACGCGATAATCTCTTTACATCTAATATAAAACCCTTCGCCAATACTGGTTACGGCTAGTGACTGGGTCGACCGGTCAATTAAAGAAACACCTAAACTACCTTCAAGCTTTGACAGCTGTTTACTCACAGAAGATACAGAGCGATGTAATCGATTGGCAGCCCCAGTAAAGCTTTGGGCCTCTACTATCGTGGTGAAAGTAAGATATTCACTAAAACTAGGCATACAGTTTCCATTTATTCAAAAACAATTCAACTTTATTGAACTATTGTAAACAATACATTTTCTATAAGGTAAACACCATAACCATTAGCAACAAAAACCTTAACAAAGCCTCATAAGATATGGGGTAAAATTATTCTTACACCAAGGAAATATCATGATAAAAAGACAAATTATTTTAAGTTTCTACGCGGTATTGTTCATACTCTTTGGTACCACCGCCCTTTTAGCACCGACACTAATCAGTAACGTTATACATTTTGAACTTAAAACACTTTCTGCAGAAATGGAGTTTATAGCAACTTATGGAGGCTTGTTTTTAGGGCTTGGCTTATTCATGCTGTACTGCATTCAAAACAATACCGACATAGGATTGGTGTGTGTGCTATTAACAATGGGGGTGATGCTGCTTTCCAGAGTGTCGGGCGCTTTTATATTTGGTGGTGTCGATTTAATTCAAGCTATTTATATCAGCGGCGAACTATTCACCACGCTATTGGTAATTTTCCTATTGTACAATGCTCGCGTTGCGAGCCTCATATTGCCCCAAAAGAGCAATTGAGCCTCAATTCATTTGGCTTAAATCTAATAATCAAAAAGTACCCGTATCATCGAGCTGAAAGTTGACACCATTTTTGGGCTTCAGGACGGAATTCAGGCATAATATCGTTAATAAATAAGTTCAATACAAACAGATCTAACGCTCTGATTTGCTTTTATTTTTAATGAGAGATCAACAAATGCAAGAATTTTCTATTTTAGCGCCTGACGACTGGCACTTACATTTTCGTGATGGCGATATGTTGAATGAAACCGTGCCAGCAACTTCTCGCTGTTTCAAACGCGCGATTGTCATGCCTAATCTCGCGCCTCCGGTCGTGAATACCAGAATGGCACTTGCTTATAAAGAGCGTATACTTGCAGCAACGCCAGTCGATCAAGATTTCACTCCGCTCATGACGCTATATTTAACTGACAATACGAGTTCTGAAGATATCATTGAGGCTTCAAAGGCGGGTATTGTTGCTGCGAAACTTTACCCAGCGGGTGCAACAACTAACTCTGATGCAGCGGTTTCATCACTTGAGGATTTGTTTCCGGTTTTACAAACCATGAGTGATGTGAACATGCATTTATTAGTTCATGGCGAAGTCACAGATAATCACATTGATATATTTGATCGGGAAAAAGTATTCATTGACCAAAAACTAACAGTCATCGCAGAACAGTTTAAAGATCTAAAAATAGTATTTGAACATATTACTACCTCTGAAGCCGCCCAGTTTGTTCTCGAAGCATCCGATAATGTCGCGGCGACGATTACCCCTCAACACTTACTACTAAACCGAAACGATCTATTAGTCGGCGGTATTCGGCCTCATAACTTTTGTTTACCTGTTTTAAAACGCAATACGCATCAAACAGCTTTACGAGATGCCGTCGCATCAGGCTCCCATAAGTTTTTCTTGGGGACCGACTCTGCACCCCATGAAAAACACCGTAAAGAATCTGCCTGCGGCTGCGCGGGTTGTTATAGTGCATGGAGTGCCATTGAGCTTTACGCGCAAGTATTCGAAGAACTGAATGCGCTTGATAAGCTAGAAGGATTCGCAAGTCATTATGGTCCTGACTTTTATGGTTTGGCCCGAAACCAAGAACGTATTACGCTTGAGCGACATGAGTGGCAGATTCCAGAAGAATGCACATTAAAAAATGGTGAATCGATCGTTCCTTTCTATGCAGGGTCTACTTTAAACTGGAGACTCAAAACATTATAATAAAAATAAGATAAAAAACATCTTAAAGCATTTGTTTTATAGGCCGATGTAGACGCTGACAGCCTATAAAAAATATTGTAGATATGCGCAAGCCGACTAGACTTAGTCCCATGCGCACCTAAATTTTATAGGCGCTAAATACATTAAAAGGTGTGCTGTGCGCATTATATTCATATTGTTTTAGGATGTTTAAATGAAGTTCGAATATTCATGGCTCTTGTTTTTACAAGTATTATCAACGCTATGGCTACTGATTGCACCTCCTATTCCTAACTATGTAATCGCGCCACTAGTTTTTATGACGATGATTGTTGGCTTCATGATATGGCAGCGCATTCAAAACGCTTTAATTCCACATAACCAAACCCCTCGCGCAAAAAGAGAGGCACTTGAAAAACAAAAACAACTAGATATCCTGAAGCAAATTGAAGCATTGCAAAAAATGCGCATGAATGACATTGCTGAGCTTTCTTTGCAGGCAAAAGATATTATTGAGCTTCAAGCTGAGGACTCCACTCACACCGCCGATGGTTTATCTAACTCTGAAAGCTTAGCTAAAAAACTTTCCCGATCATTAGATAGCAACCTAGAACCTAGCCAACAAGAAAACTTAGACCAATTTGGCGAAATTTCGACTCAGGCACTTAATCATTTATTACGGCAGTTTGAAGGAATCCAAGAAGCTTCAGTCACACTGAACAGTAACTTTGATGAAATCGATGCAAGCTTTAAAGAAGTGATTGAACACTTAGATGAAATTAATAAAATCAACTCTCAAACTAATTTATTAGCGTTGAATGCGGCAATAGAAGCAGCCCGAGCAGGTGATGCGGGCCGAGGATTCAGTGTTGTTGCTGATGAGGTACGTGCGCTTTCAGTAAGAACGGACGAATTCAATGAACGAATCAGTGCCAAATTAGCTAACACTGAAACCATGTTTAAACAATCAGTTGAGTCTTTAGATATTGCCGCCCAAGCAGACCTGACTCAAACGCATACCGCGCAAGATACATTAAGTGATCTATGGGAAGCACTTAAACCTGTTGATCCTGAATCCAATCCAAACCTGCAGTTAGTTGACGAACTAACAAAAGAGCTTGCACAACTAAATGCTGACGCTCAAAAAGAGCGAAGAACAAATGACACGTTACAAGCACTATCTACCTCTGCTACTAAAAAATCTGATCACTTTGCTCATTTTTTCACACCACTGCTAGCTGATTTCATTGCTCTATATCAGTGCGAGAATATAGATGAGCAAAAAAAATTAAAAGATAAGTTAAGTGATAAGATTCACTCACTTAAATAACATGTCGTCACACAAACATTTCTATTAACAAATGGTAACACTGCCGACATTAAACTTTACAAAGTATCAGCTATGATTATTTACTATGATAATGGACTAGATCGAAAGTGACTCAGGGACAAGAGTTTAACTTAAAATTATTTTCTATCTTTTTAAACTTACGGCAACTTACTTAATAAGAGCCATTAGTGCTTTTTATTGATAATAATATTTTAAAGGTTACTCGATCGCTTAATTTTACTCTTGACCTCCAAATATTATGTCCAGATTGCGCGACCTAATTTTACATCCTTTAAGTCACCTCCTCTTTAAATGTGCCTTAAAAACATTACAATTACCGGCCTTTTTCCTCATACTCGCTGCGTGTAGTAATGGTCATCAAGAAGCCCCGAGCGCTATAAATCATGTCAGTGGTAATGCAGTCAAAGGCGTCATTTCAAATGGTGTCGTAAGTGCCTACCTTGTAGACTCAAATACCTCGAATGCAGCACGTACACTATTAGGCCAAACCCGAACGGATAACTTCGGCGAATACGAAATAAATATACCCACGTTTGAGAACGACCCCATTATTGCATTAGAGCTCACAGCTGACTCACAAACGACAATGCGCTGTGACTTAGTCGATGGCTGCTTATACCCCGACAATACGAACGCTTCAAACATCCTGCTCGCCGATTTTGGCACTGAGCTACCATTGCCCAAACATTTTAAACTACTGGGCTACAAACAAGGCGAAGGCCAACATAACACCTATATTTCACCACTCAGTCATATCGTATATACCACCGCAAGCTCACTTCCTGGTGGACTATCTAACCCAAATTTAGAGACAGCTTCAGGTTTGGTTGCTCAAACCTTTAATTTAGACGCAGACTTATTATCCGCTAAAACACCAGACCTCACAGCCCTGTCAGATATTCACGGTCTCACTGACCAGCAATTAAAGCAAGGCGTACTTAGTTCTGCGTTCTACTCATTAACGATGACTGATGCTTGGTCCAAGGGAGAATTAGACCTAAGCACTCTGCCCCTCGAAGAGATATTCCGCGATGCAGCCTACTCAGCGGAAACACTTTCCGAGCAGCTAAGCACTGCACAGAACGGTTACTCCGAAGCATTATTTGCCATTAATACCGAGAACCAAGCACAAGCACAAGCATTCGAAAACAAACAACTGATGATCATCCAACAGCCTAATTCACTCACTGTTAACGAAGAAAATAGTTTTTCACTACACGTTCAAGCTGGTGGTGATGGCTCTATTTCATATCAATGGAAAAAAAACAATCAAGATATAGTCGGAGCTAATTCAGCTACCTATAGTGTAGCAAATGCCAACTTAAGTGATGCTGGGAGTTACAGTGTAATCGTTTCAAATAATGGTGAGTCACTCACATCCCTCCATGCCCTGATAACAGTAACCCAAGTCATTAAGCCAATCTCGATTATTGACCAACCAAGATCCTTAAGCCTCACTGTTGGAGACCCCATTCATTTATCGGTTGGCATCTCTGGAGATGGACCTTATGATTATCAATGGAAAAAGGACAATCAAGATATAGTTGCAGCCAATTTAGCAAGCTATAGTGTAGCAAGTGCTAATTTGAGCGATGCTGGAAGCTACAACGTAACTATCATGAGTAATGGTAATTCTCTTACCTCTTTCAACGCATTAGTATCTGTCAGCCCAATCGTTGAGCCAATATCTATTACCCTACAACCACAAGCTTTAAATTTAGCCGCTGGAGACCCAATCAATCTGTCCGTTAGCGTAACGGGAGATGGACCTTATAATTATCAATGGCAAAAGGGTGGATCCATTCTATCTAGCGAAACAAATAGTACGCTATACATTGCAAAAAGTGTTGACGCGGATAGCGGCACCTACAGTGTCACCATCAGCAATGGCGTCAGTGAGGCCAGTTCAGACTTTGTTAGCGTCATTATTAATGCATACACTCAACACGTTACGATCACCGAACAACCCCAAACCTTAAACTTAACCGCTGGAGACCCAATCAATCTGTCCGTTAGCGTAACGGGAGACGGTCCTTATAATTATCAATGGCAAAAGGGTGGCTCCATTCTACCTAGCGAAACAAATAGCATGCTATACATTGCAGAAAGTGTTGAAGCTGATAGCGGCACCTACAGAGTCACCGTCAGCAATGACGTCAGTGAAGCCAGTTCAGACTTTGTTAATGTCATGGTTAATACTGCTATTCAGCCTGTCACGATCAACCAACACCCAGTAAATCTAACCGTGACTGAGGGTGAAACAGCCAACTTTCAAGTCAGCGCGACAGGTGGCGGATTTATTAGCTATCAATGGCGAATAAATAGTATCAACATCAACAGTGCTTATACCAATCAACTAGAAATCAACGCGACAGATCAAGAAAACACCGGTAACTACGATGTTATTGTCACTAATAGCCGCGGCAGCATTACTTCAAATGCTGCAACATTAACAGTCTTATCTTCTGAAGTGCCCGTTTCGATCACGCTTCAACCTATATCTAAGTCAGTGTTTTTAACAGACAGCATTAACCTTCGAACAGAAGCCTCTGGCGATGGCATACTTAGCTATCAATGGTTTTTAGATGGGCAAATAGTTGTTGGTGCTAATCAAGCCGAATATTCTATCAACAGCGCTGAACCAGAACATCAAGGTAGCTATACTGTGGTCGTTAATAATACATCCAGTTCCGAGGAGTCACTTGCAGCATTTATTTCGGTCACAGCGAAACCATCGGTGCAGCTAAGCTGGGATATTCCTTCATTAAGAGAGGACAGTAGCCCGCTTGATATCAGTGAGATAAGTGCTTATATACTTGAGTACGGCTACTCACTTTCTGCCACAGCAGGAGTCGTTAGGCTTACGGATGCTAACACCACACATTACACACTCACTAACCTGGAGCCAGGTATACTTTACGCGCGTATAGCAACCATTGACTCATCAGATGTTCAGGGCCAATTCTCTGACTGGGTAAGTGTTACCATCGAATAAAAAGATATCTTGTTTCTACCCCAACATCTCATCTTAATTGAGGTTATTCAATTGGGGCTGTTCTATTGAATTATCTCATGCCTCGTATACTTCAAGGTCATCTTCTTCTCCATCTTTCACAAAGTAATAAGAAAGCATTGGCAATAGCGTCAGGGCACCAAACATATTCCATAAGAACATAAAAGTAAGCAGAATCCCCATATCAGACTGAAACTTGATTGGTGAGAAGATCCAGGTAGCCGTACCAATCGCCAGTGTTAATCCCGTGAAGGCTACGGCTTTACCAGTAGAACGTAAGGTGTGAAAATAAGCTTGCTGCAAAGTAAAGCCCTCTTCTAGAAACTCTTCTAGGCGACTATAGATATAAATTCCGTAATCCACGCCTAAGCCAACCCCAAGCGCAATAATAGGTAGTGTTGAGACTTTCACCCCTATCCCTAAATAAGCCATCAATGCAGTACACAAAACGGAAGTCATCACCAAAGGTAGCACAATACACACAACCGCTCTCAGAGAGCGATATGCGAGTAAGACCATTACCGCAACCACCGCATAAACGACTAACATCATGAGTGTTTGAGAAGCTTCAATAATTTGATTAGTCGCGACTTCAATTCCGGCATTACCCGCAGCCAGCAATATTTGCACTTCATCAGAAGAAAATTTTGATCTATAACTTTCAACTGTATCAACCACACCTTGTAAGGTCTCAGCTTTGTGATCATTCAAAAAAACGAAAATAGGAGTAAGACTACAATCTTTATTAATAAACCCTGTCGGCACATACTGCAACGATGTATCGATAATTTTTTGGTTTCTCGATAATTCTAACCACTTATAGCTGCCTTCATTAAAGGCTTTAGTAACTGTTTTTGAAACATTCACAATCGATACGCTAAGTTGAACACCTTCCGTATGGTTCAAATCCCACTGCAATCGCTCCATTACATCCATCACTTCATATGAATTGCATTGCTCAGTTGGTGTAGTGACCATTAAGACCATCACATCCGCGCTCGTTGAGTAGTTTGACGTAATAAATGCATTATCTAAGTTATAACGAGAGTCTGGATGAAGCTCTGGGGCCCCGGAGTCTAGTTCACCTATTTTTAAATCCTGAGAAACGTATAAGCCAAACGCTAAGCCAAATTGAGCTGTGATAATAAAAATCAATGCATATTTATGTGTTGCTAGTTGAGCGACACGCTCCCAGATAGGGCTTGGATGTTTCTCAACATGCTGCACATGACGTACACCATGCTTAGTCACGCCAAGATATGACATTATAATAGGAAGCAATACCATATTTGTCACAATAATACTGACAATACCCACACTTGCACCGACAGCAAGGTCTTTAATTACGTCAACATCAATCAAGATTAAAGAAAAGAACCCGATCGCATCACTCACCAACGCTAATAGGGCAGGTAAATAATGATGTCGAAATGTCATCATCGCGGCCTCTAGATTACTTTTACCAATACCGACTTCATGCGTCATGCCATTTATGTATTGCACACCATGACTAATAGCCGTTGCAAAAACGATAAAAGGGATGAGAACCGAATAAGGATCTAAGCCATAGCCCAAACTATGCATAAACCCCATTTGCCAAAAGACGGCAATAACAGAACAAATAACGGTGGCAAAAGTACTGATTGCACAACGTGAATAGATATATAACAAAACAGTTGTAATAGTAATAGCAATCAAAAAGAAGATGGCAATTGCCGACATACCCTCTATCAAATCACCAATTTTTTTAGCAAAACCAACAATCTGAATATTCACAACAGAATCAGGACCCGTATACTTATCGCGAATTTTCTCCTCTAACAGTAATGAAAACTCTAAGTAGTCTAAAGATTTTCCTGTTTCACTATCAGTTTCCAATAAGGGGACATAAACAATCGTTGATTTAAAATTGTTCGCGACTAATTTTCCTACTTGCCCAGACTTTAGAATATTTTGGCGCAACTGCTCCAAGCTCACATCGCTTCCATCATAAACATTAGGAATGACCGTTCCACCCTGGAACCCCTGTTCTGTTACCTCTACCCAACGAACGTTTGTCGTCCAAAGCGACTTTAGCCCACTTCGATCAACCCCTGGTAAATAGAAAACTTCATCACTAATCTCTTCTAGAGCCTTAATATATTCTGCAGTGAAAATATCGCCCTCTTTTGCCTCAACAGAAATGCGGATAAAATTTGCCAAATTTTCTAAATCACTCTTATGCTCTAGAAAATTAACAATATATGGGTGATTCAATGGAATCATTCGTTCAAGACTGGCATCCGGCTTTATCTTCGTTGCTTGAAACGTCAAAAATCCCGTTACAACAAAAAATAAAACCAACACAATTATTCGATTCTTAAAAACCAACTTTTCAAGGAAAGGTTCTGCGAGCTTCGCACTTAATTTATCTGAGCTATGTTCCATAATTTTTTTTGTATAATTTTTATAGAGGCACCATCAAAGCAGTAAATACTTTGACAACTTAGTAAAACCGGTAATCTAAAAGTATAGACTAAAGTTTTAGGTTAAGAGGGGGGATCTATCAATTATAAGCGGGAGTCTATCTGATAAATAATCTGCTATTTCAGTTTATTAAACACTACTTACTGGTCACTGAGTTTCAATAAATTAAAAAAGGGACCATTAGGCCCCTTAATATTATTCACGGTTATTTTTCTTTACATTATTGAGCTAACAACTCGCCTACAATCTCCATACCGGCTGCTTGATGTACAACAGTGGTTGGGTGAATCTCGTCAAAGAAAAGGAAGCCTGTTGCAGTCACGTAACCATCACACTCAGGGTGTAATGCACCACCACCAGAAACCATATATGCACAAGCATCGTCAGTATTGGTTAAGTTATAATCTTCAGCGTTATCAACTTGATCAGATAAAAAACTAAACAAATCATATTCAATAATATCAACGCCTGTTTGATGTTCAGTACGCGCTAACTTACGCGCTAACTTACGGTTAAACTTATTTGACAACTTTGTTGTCACTTTTGCAAAACGATTTGCTTTACGAATCTGACTTTTTGTTTGTGCATTCGCTAAAAGACCTGCAGCAACTAGATCAGTTTCTGGAATCGCTCCTATATCCGGTGCATTTGATACTAGGATATTTTGTGCGCCCGCAGCAATCAGCTTAAGTAATTGAGCTTGTTCAGCGGCAACAGCTACATTCAAAGACTCATTAGCCGCTTGACGGATTGCTTGACGCTCTTGAGCTGTTTCAGCAAAAATTGCAGCCGAACGAATAGTACGTGCCGCACGGATATCATTGCCACCAATCAGCATGATGTATAAAGCATCAGAAGGCGCTACACCACCATTGATTGCCAAGAAAGCATTCACTTGAGTTGGTAAATTAATATCAGGCGTTGCTTCATTCCCATCTTCATCAACCGCTTTAGCACCCGCTATCGCAAAGTTGTTTCCTTCAGTTCCACCGAGCAAGTGGTAAGAAGGTGTTAATGTATGCCCTAACGCACCAGCAACAATTTCAACTGCAACAGGCCCATTAGTGAAGCGCTCACCATAGGTTTGCTCTGGCGCCAAAGCGTGTAGGTTTCCGTTATCCGACAAGCTATCGCCGAATACATAAACATTACTATAATCACTTGCATTAACAGTAAATGCTGCAACAAGCATTGATGCACAAGCTGCTAGCTTAAAATTTAATTTTCTCATCTTCAGGCTCCAATTTTATGGCTTTATTTTTAATTTTCTATTTATATGATTTTCATGTGTGCTACAAACTTCACGACAGTAAATGAAGTTTTAAAATCATATAAAACAGCCAGTTAATAAGATTTGGCAAATTAGGGCAATTTAGGTTCATTGGGTCAAAATTTCCAAATGAAGTGAGACAGGGTTCAAAAGTTAAATAAAAAGTAAATTAAAACTATCTGATTGAGGTATCGCATCTAGATTAATATTACGACTTTAAAATTAGTTTATGTCTTAATTATGTTCAAGAACCATCAATACAAAAACAGTGGACTTAACGGCATAAACTCACTTAGCCGTAAATATCGAGGAATGAGGCAACGCTCAGCCATACAATTTAAATTTTCTCACGCTCTTTACCGGCCTGACTCACTAAAAAACGAGAAATTTCATTTTTAGCTAATTTTTCCATTTCTTTAAATGCAATCACGACACCAATGTCGTATTTGTCGGTCGCTAGTATTTCTACCCGTACAACGGTTCCAATGAGTAAAACGGGGCCATCATTACCAATCGGTACACTAATTTGAATTTTAGTACCAATCTTTAAAGGTCGGTTATTTTCAAACAATATCCCACCTACGCAAATATCTTTACCCTTACCCAAAAACGCGTCTAATTGGCTAAATCCTAGTTCTTTAACCTGTATGGTTCTACGTAAATCAATTCTGACGAATCGACGATTATCTTCTTTAAACAAAGCGATGTTATTTTTACCTGCGCCTTTTGCGTGATATAACGCGCTGTCTGCAAAGCTAATTAAGTCATCTACATTTTGTGCATTCACAGGGTATGAAGCGATTCCACCACTAATCGTAATAGTAAACGCTTTGTCGTTAACGTCTAGTTTGCACTTTTCAATATTGGCTCTCATTCGCTCCGCCAAGACCAAGGCTTCAAGACTATTCGTAAAGGGCAGTAAAACAATAAACTCCTCACCACCATAACGCGCTGCGATATCACTTTGCCTAATCTCTTCCGATATTACCCTAGATATTTCACGTAATGCCTGATCCCCTATTACATGACCATACATATCATTAACGTCTTTAAAATCGTCCACATCAATAAACAAAATTGAAAGGTCAGTCTGATTTCGCTTCGCTAACGAGAAATGTTGCGCCACCACATTAGTGAAATATTGACGATTATATAAACCCGTTAAATTATCATGGATCGATTGTAAGATTATATTTTCGTACGCGGCCATCTCCACTAATTTAGGTTCGAAGATTGCGTTATTTTGTGTGGCAAAATAGTCGCACATAACAGCGACTATGCTGGTTGGTCGACCTAAAGCACGCATCATTTCAGATCGATGCACTAATAAACACTCCCAATAACGCTCCGCTCTGGCAGGAGGAAATTCAACATCTGCAAAAACTTCAAATATTGCTTGGCAAACAACGTCGCCATCAGAGGTAATTAATTCGCTTAATTTCGCTATAAAGAGATCATCATTCGACGCGGCATCACGACATGCCAAGACTTTAGCCTTTGTTACTTCCATGTACATCTCCTATGCTGAGTATTTTTCTAGCGGTATCTCATCGACTCTTCCGACCATATTCACTTTATCCGCATATTATGTTTTTCACAAATTTTCGCACTTTATTCATAACCCTAACACTGAAACGCTAAATTTATTGGGATGATAAAATACCTAGCTGATAATTCACTGTCGATTCGACTGCTGACAAGTACAACTCTAAGCAATCATCTTTATCTTTACGTGCTTTTAACAATTCTAGCTGACGACTACAATGCCATAATCCTAAAGTAAGGCAGCCTGTTTGCATCGCATCAATTTGTCCATCAATATCAGGCAGTTTTAAAACATCTGATGTAAAGGCACTCATATTAACCAACTTATCAACCTGTGCATTAAATGCGTGGTAGTAGTTTTCAAGTTTTTCTTGTGATATCGATAGTCTACGCGCCGTTGCTTCAGGACGCTCTGAAACCTCTTTCCATTCACTGGAAAAAATCTCATTTAACTTTTCAATGGCTTCTTCGGAATTAAAAGGTTTTACAATATATCCACTCACTCCCAGCTTCATTGCATTCTGGACGGTATCACGATCATTCCCCGAAGTAATCAGTACAAAACACAAAGCTTTTATACCTTTATCAGCACGTACTCTCTGTAATAGTTCAATACCTGACATCTTAGGCATCCGAACGTCACAACAGCACAAGATAGGTAATGGATTTTTTTCTAGATGTTCCCACGCCGCTAGACCATCGTCAAACTCTAGCACATCTAAGAAACCCATCTTTTGCATTAAATCAACCAATGCAAGCCTGGACACTGCATCATCATCGACTACCATGACTTGCATGATTATTTCCTCTTTATATAATTTTGTAAGGCTTCAAACAGCCGATAAAGTCATTAAATACAGCACGTACTTTCGCCATATTATTTTCATCGGCCCAGGCCTCTAACTCACCTGACAGCGTTACTAATATGTCATCATTTAAATAACCCGCACTACCCTTTATACCATGAAATAAGCGCCCCAACTCTTGAGTATCCTCATCCATCATTGCCCGTGTTATTTCCTTCATCCGATCTGGTAATGACTCAACAAATGCTGTACGTAATTTAGCTGATAAAAGCGCGGCCTCATTCTGTGGAGCTTTCGCCTCAACGACTGGAGCGGCTTTAGGCGTACTTGGCTCAGGAATCGAAAACAAGTTATCTAACTCGCTCGCGGTCGCGCGAATTAATGGGTTTAATTCACGCCCTTTTAGCAAGAGTTCATTGATCGTGTCATCAATAATATGATGTAATTCAAGCTCATCAATCGGCTTACAAAGAAAGCCATTCATTCCAGCCGCTAAATAACGTTCACGATCTTCATCCGTCACATTTGCTGTTAGTGCTACTATTTTGATATCTGATTGCTTCAAATTTGTATCTTGCCACACGCCACTTCGGATACACCGTGTTGCTTCTAACCCATCCATTTCAGGCATTCTGCCATCCATTAAAATAAGATCGAATGAGCTTTTAAGCATCATATCCAATGCGATACGACCATTATCCGCGATATCCACTTCATGCCCCATATTTTCCAATAAGGTTCGGGCAATTACTTGATTCGTCGCAAAGTCTTCGGCACATAAAACATGCAGTTTATGTGTATGTGGTATTTTTTCTCGTATTTCAACTTCACATGCGGCTTCATTACCTCTTCCCATGGGTAACTCAAAATAAAAATTTGAGCCTTTTCCGGGAATACTGCTCACATCAATAAAGCCATACATCGCTTCAACTAACTGCTTCGAAATAGATAAACCTAGCCCTGTACCCCCAAATTTCCGGGTTGTCGAGACGTCAGCTTGTTCGAATTTTTGAAATAACTTAGCGACCCCCTCCTCTGGAATACCAATACCTGAATCTTGAACCGAAAAACTCAAGCGCATACTAAACTTTGACAGTTCGAGCATACTGACTTGAACATCTACCCCCCCTTTATCAGTAAATTTAATCGCATTACCAATTAGGTTAACCAGCACCTGTCGTATTCGTGTTGGATCACATTTCACATATTTAGGTACGTCATCATCAAAAGCCAAATTAAAGTAGAGGCTTTTGTCTTTTGCCATATCATCAAAGATTGCAACGGCTGACGAAACCTCGTTACGTAGTTTAAAATCAACCATTTCAATATTAAGCTTACCGGCTTCCATTTTAGAGAAGTCGAGAATATCGTTAATTATGGTCAATAACGCTTTAGCATTACTCCTTGCTATATCAAGCTGCTCTCGTGTTTTATCATGTACTTGGGGGTCTCTTAAGGCAAATCCAAGCATCCCCAAAACACCAGATAAAGGTGTACGAATTTCATGGCTCATCGTCGCCAAGAAATCACTTTTAGCTTGCGCTGCTTTTTCTGCTCCGGCTTTAGCTTCCTCAAGATTTTCTTGAACCTGTTGCATTTCATCCCGCAAGCCTCGCTCTACACTAAAGGCAGCGTTCGTTTCATCTAATAGCTCATTGAAACCATCAACGAGCACACCAATTTCATTTGATTGAAGATGCTTCGGTAAAGAAAGCCTTTCTTCACTGTCACCATGTATGTCTTTAAGTGCATTGCGAACTTTTACTAGTGGTTGGGATATCCTAATTTTTAATGCTTGAGTCGACACGAAACAAGAAACAAAAATAACAAATATCACGCCGATAATAGTAGGTATCGAAGTATCGTGCATCCGTTTCACAACCCAGTTTTCATTAGGCGTTACACGTAACTCACCTAAAATAAGATCCTGATCAAAAATAGATTCTAACTTCATCGTGATCGTACTTAAGGGTGCGCCACCATTTTTATGCACACTTGAAAGCTTCATTCCTGGCGTCAATTCATCCGCAAAACCTTCAAGCGTCACAGAGTACACAACATCGGTTCCTAGCAAGCCATTTATGGCATCCATTCCGACGGCTTCATTTGATGAGAATAAAGCAGCCGATGCCGTATTCTTTACCGCAGACATCAAGCTCTTAACTTGACGCTCACTTTCCTTAATGGCAAGCCCTTGATTGATTTGATACGCGATCAGACTAAAAATGGTAGACAGTATCAATGCACTGCTTATCATGATCATCGCTACATAGTGCTGGAGGTGTCTAAATTGCATTAGTTTTCATCGATCGTATAAACGACCACAATGTCTCGCTGCTTTAGCTCAGCAGGTGCTTGACCTTGGGTATACGCGATGGCATGCTGATTTTGACTAACCTCTTTTAGTACCTCTGCCATGTTATCGATTACCTTTGGTGGCGAAGCTCGACCGGAGTAACGTAAGCGAGCCCAGTAAGCGTCGATATCTGAAATAGATTTACCCGTTAGCCCTTCAAAGAAACGCGCCCGTATAGAAGAACCAACTTCATGGTCAAAGGCTTTGGCATTATTGCCATTTGGAAAATTACGTGACCGCCCTAAAAACAAGCCCATGACTTGTTTACGATTTAAGCTTGTTAATTCAGATTGACTACTCACGATCACTTGAATCGTTTGAGCATCCATCTCTTCAGCCCAGCTATGAATAGAAACCAATAAAAGAATTATGGCGCTCAGAATTTGAATATTTTTCATATCAAAATACCCAATCAAATGTTGTTGAACACCAGCTTCGAGAGTCTTTTTCCCAATTTCTTGCTCCCACCTCGGGCGTATCCTGTGTAGCATAAATACCCAGAGAGTTGTCATCAATGATGGCGAAATCACATTGAAGCTTGAGCGCTTTTTGAGAAGCAAAGTCCCAACGAAGACCTAAGCTCAAAGAACTTTGGTCAACCGTACCCGAGTTAAGGTTGTCTTTAAGGCTGTCGTATAGCCCTTGAAGTACAGGTACAGGTGGGGGAGGGTCGTAAGGAAAGTCTCGTTCATCCCATGAATAGGAATAAGCTATATGTGGTAAAAACTCTCCAAACCGACGCCCTATTTGTAGATAAGCTCGCTGTCCATCATAAGAGCCAAAGAACGTTGAAGTCACGTTACTAAACTCTCCTTGAATGTGCCATGGCCCCGGTGTCCAGCTAAAACCCATTGAACTATAAGTTACAAACTCATTTTCGATTGAATAGTCATCAGCGATCACACCGGCTTCCGGCCACGATTGCTGAATGAGAGGATTACTTACAAACTCTTGGAGCTCATTAATCGCGTTCGTATTTTGAGTAAACCGAAACCGTGCGACATAAGCTCTTAATGTTAATTCATCTTTTTCCCAAGTCACGCCGGTACCATAAATCGGTGATGATTTAACATAATTATAAGAAGAATCGTTACCCAGATAACCGATGTTAACCGTCGATTTTGTTTTACCGACAAACGCTTCAAATCGTAACGAGCTATCAAAGTCTCCAAATTCAAGAATGGTTTTTAAACCATCGTAGTTACTGTAAGGAATCCAGCCATAAAATTCAGTCTGAGGACGTACGGAATGATAGGAATAACCGACATTGCGATGATCTGACAATAAGAATGTATCTAATACCATTCGCCCCAATTGAAAACTCCACTTATCGTTAGACTGATAACGTAAAAAAGCCATTTCTATCGAGTTTTCAATACTATTATTTACTTTTTCTTGAGCGACAATTTGCCCAACGACATCCCAGCCCGGATTAAGCTCTTTTCTAGCTTGCAGACCTAGTTTTGAATCTAGCAACCAGCCGTGATCTTCAATTTTCTTGCTTCGCTGAGTAATATTTCGCTTAAGCACCAAGTCATCGTATTTATCAGTTTCGGCATACCCAATAGTACCAAAGCCCGTCACCTCCCAGTCATCTAGCAATGAACTATTAGCCACAGCTAACTGCGAAACCCCAAACAATAAAACTAACACGATACCTTTTTGGAACAGGCCACGTGTCGACACAAAAATTCTTGAAAGAAATCGAAAGCATCGATCAATAATTCGAACATTCATTACAAAAAAAAACTCCATTATTGTCATTTTTAGCGTCGTTTCCATACAGATTCTTCTATTTACCAATACGACTGACGGCTCTATGATTATTTTTCTAGTTAATGAATTTTAGGCGAGTAATGCGAAACTACAAGAAAATCAATATAGTTCCGAGAGAAGGATAGCTAAATCAAAGTCGACGCTATTTATCAAGCATAGTAATTTTCAATGGAATGTATTAAAAAGGTTAACTCTTGGCACTCCTCAACCGTTAAGTCACAACTAGCCAGTACATAATTTGCAGTCCTCACCACCGCACGCCATCGTGGACGATCTGGTACAGACCTAATATTCAAATACTTATCAAAAGTACGGGTTTTCACGGTTGTACCATCAACATACACACGCCAACAACGACTACGTTCTGCTAATTCAACCTTACCTTGACTAGTGTCACGCTCCCACAAGTTTAAAGATGTTCTGAGAAGCGAAACTAGGTCTTCTTTATGAACACTTAAGCTCGGTAGCGAGGCATTAATTTCTGTTGAACCTGAGTCGGTTAACGCCTGTTGATCGGTTTCTAAATCTTTAGGGAATGTTTCTACAGGAGGAGACTCTGAAATCACCTGCCTTAAAACGTCTTCAATTTCATTTATTTTTTTACGGCTTTCGTTCAATTCAAGTGTAAGGCCCACAATAGCCGAGCTCTGGCCAGACTCAGACAGTGTTGTTTCAAATGCAGGGGTAATCACTAATGCAAGATAAGCTTTACCATATTCAAAGTAGTTTTTTATCGAGGCATTCCAAGTTATGCCTGTTGATATTCCTGCAGTATTCATCGTTATTGCTTCAGAGGGTTGCTCATTAATCAAGCGTTGTAATGCTTGCCCAAGGTCTTCATTTACCAGATCAAGGATAGATACCCCTAATAATCCTTTATTTAGGTTAGTCAGCGCATTATTTGCTTTTTCATTCGCATAAATAACCTGTAAGTCATCATTCATTAAAATAATCAGCTCAGTACTAATATCCAAAACATTAAGTAAGCGGGCGTTCAGTTCAGACAACTCGTCTTCCAGGTTTTCTCTTCGCTCAATTTCATCTTTTAGTTTTTGGTTTTCTCGATTGGCAATCCAATATTTTCGCACGTTTATCTGTGTATTAACTCGAGCGACCAACTCTTTCTCATGATAAGGCTTTATGAGGTAATCATTCGCACCAACACTGAGTGCATTCACAATATCACTAATTTGTAGTCGGGCCGTGAGCATCATCACAGGCAATTCGTAGCTATCATATTGCTTACGAACTACTTGGCACACTTCTAAACCGGTCATTCCAGGCATCATAAAGTCTAACAAAATTAAATCGGGTAGCTTTTCGCTAAGCCGTGCGAGAACTAAAAGTCCGCTTTCGAATATTTCAATTTGATAGCCTTGCCCTTTAAGCTGGCTTGAAACCAATTCACAGTTAACGGTTTCATCATCCACTACAAAGATTAAGGGGCCTTCACACGTTTCTTGAGGATCTGATTCATTTTGTTTTTCAATTTTCTTCTGCGAATTAGCCACCAACAAAGAAGGCGTCGCGTGAATAGTTGTACAGTCTGCTTTCGATACGTTCTCTAATGAATCACTGATTACTATCATATCACTAGGAAACTTCATATTAACCGTTGTCCCTCGTCCAACTTCACTATTGAGCTCTAACGAACCTCCATGAAGCTCTACAAGCTGCCGACTAATGGATAACCCCAAACCTGCACCACTCGCAGCATAATGCCCTTTAACATGGACCGTTTCAAAAGGGTGAAATAGAGAGTCACGTTTTTCATCAGGAATTCCTAAACCTGAGTCTGAAATTTCAATCAATAACTGATGATTAACCACATATGCACTTAGCTTTATAAAACCTTTTTCAGTATATTTGGCAGCGTTACCCATAAGATTAAATAAGACTTGCTGCAAGCGAAATTCATCTGCATTTAAGTAGCGTACTTCAGGGGATATTTCAGCCGTTAATATCACCTCTTTTTTTCCGATGATCGGCGACATCGTCGCAAGAACAACCTCTGAAATCGCATTTAAGTCGACACGATTTTTATTCAGCTTAAGTTTGCCATGCTTGATGCTCGAGAAATCTAATATATCATTGACCAGCACACTCAACCGCTGTGTCGTATTAGCAATCAAGCCAATTTTATGCCGCTGTTCCTCTGTCAACGACCCATGGTCTTCCTCCTTAAGTATCTTTGCCAAGCCCGAAACGCCTTGCAAAGGGGTGCGTAACTCATGAGACGTGGTCGCAAGAAATTCATCTTTAAACTCGTCCATTGCAACAAGTTCTTGATTGCGGTTTTTTAACTCACCAGACATAGCTTCGACTATATTCAAGTTCTTTAAGTAATGGCGTTGCAGTGACATCGATTGTGTAAACACAAACGCTAACACCCCGAAGTGGGCAATATTACTAGTCGTTGAAATAATATTATTCGATTTTAAAATATCGTGAACCACCGCCAAAGCCAGTAATAGAAGACTTGTCCCAAAGAACTTTATATTTCTACCCTTTTCGATAACAACTTTGATGTAAAGGCAGCAAACATAAAACACCGATGCGACCACCAGCATTTGAAACATGACATTAAACTCGGTATAAATACGCGCAGGAAAGGCAAAGCATAATAAAATAAATGGCAAGACCGATAACCAAGACATACGGATCGTCCACTTAGGGATGTGTGTGCGATACAAATAACTAAAGAATCCGATAAATAAAGGTAAAGCCAAATAAAAGCACAAATGCTCTAAACGCTGAAGCGTCGTCCAACTAAAAAGATCAAACATGTAAATAACACGTTCATCAATCAGTAAACGCCTAAAACCCACCACGATACAAAGCCAACCAAAATATAGCGCGGCAATCTCTTTAGCCCTAAATGCAAACATTGAAAGGTTATACACACCGATAACGATGAGTATTGTACCAAAAAATACAGCAAAAATAACAGGCCGTTGCGACATCGAAAATACGCCTGAGGCATCCGTGAGTCGTAAGCTATACCAAATACCACCTTCTCGGTAATGATAATTGGACAGCTGAATCACAAGCTCTAATTCGCCATTATGCTGCTCAGGCATTTGGAGTACTTTTGGCAAAAAGTCTGGTTCTTCAAACCCTTGTGTTTTACCAATAACACCGTTGCCCGTCATAAATTTCCCATTCACCCATAGTTTATTTGCACTTGGCATATCAGGTAAATACAAATAGAGAGGATAAATGTCTTTAGGCACAAGTACTTTTACATGGTAGGTCATGTACCCCAGTGCCGGTAAGCGTTTTTTGGCATCAGACTCGTCACTCCAAACCGCAGGCACTTTAAATTCAATCGCTTGGCTTTGCGTCGACTTTATATCTGATGGCGAATACAGTTCCCCCCAATAGGCATGCCATTCACCATCAAGCTTAAAAGAGTCGCCCGAGGCCCACGCTTGGTCTCTTAAATCTACGGTAGGCGTACTGGATGTTGTAAGCTCAGTTTCGGAAGCACAAACACTTTGCATTAAAGACAATGCGAATAACAAATACAAAAGCGAAGATAATCTAAAATTCATAATAAGACGTCTGCTTGGTTTTTATTTTTAAGTGTTTATCATAAAACAGATTGATAAAAAGAACAGCTTTGATAGATAAAGATAGTTGTCTATGCCATTGTTTTTTTCAAAACGCCTCCTGATACAACTTTTTACTGGATTATTTCAAAAACGGTCTTATGCTTTATTAATGCACCTTATTTTATTTTTTCACGGCCATTGCAATGGAACTTTTTTCGTTTAATACATCTATCGACTTCAATCCAGAGACGGGCACTGTAACCGCCTCACTCGAACCTTCTTTTGGTGGGGCCACACTTACTCGTAAAGACCTCGACGACTTACTGGAAGCAGAAGGCTACCACAGTTACTTTATGCTTGAAGATGGCATTGATGAATTTTTAATTACCGACCAAACGCTCAGAAGCCAAGGCCAAAAAATATTTGAAGTCTTTCTTAAAAAACTTCAAAAAAGTAATGAAACAGAGAGCTCCGAACAAAACCAATCTTCCGGCTACAACCCTCAACAGATATTCTCAATGTTAGGCAGAGAAATGCCGTGCCTGAGTATTGCAGAAAAACGTGACGGGCAATTAGAAATAACTGCTTCAGACCAAGACTTAAAAGCACTTATTACCCTCCAAAAACCTTTTGGCGGAACACCAATTACTCACTCAGACATTGAAAGAGAAATAAAAAAGCTGGGTATCACAGCCTCTATTAACGAAGAAGTTATTAAACAAGCCCTTGAATCAGGCGAGTGTATCAATTTACCTTTTGCTGCGGGTAGCAAGCCGCAAAAGGGCAAAGACTCACGCTTCGAAAAATTAGTAAATGACCAATTTAGTTCAGCGCCTAAAATTGATGACAAAGGTATTGCTAACTACCGAGACGTTAACGAATTCGTCGTCGTCGAGGCAGGCACCCCATTAATGCGCCGACACGCCCCTGCCAATGGAAAAAATGGCATTGATATTTTTGGTAAAATGATTCCATCTCATGCTGGCGACGCACTACCCTTCTCAGCAATCATTGAAGGCGCGGCAATGAGTAAAGACGACCCTGATTTACTCATTGCCACCATTAAAGGCCACCCGATACTCGATAGCCGAGGCGTTTCAATTGATAATGTTCTGGTGCTTAAAAATGTCAGCATGGCATCAGGTAATATTGATTTTGACGGATCGGTATGCGTCGAAGAAGATGTCGCCGACGGCGCAAGCATTAAAGCCGCTGGCGATGTCACCATCAAAGGTGCCGTCGGAAAATCGACTATTGAAGCAGAAGGCAATGTACTAATTGCTCAAGGTTTCATTGGCGGTGCAAATTCGGGCGATAAAAAACAAGAAAGTGAACCATTTGGGGCATTTATTAAGGCAAAAGGAACGGTCTCAGCCAAATTTGCCAGCGGGGCTAAAATTATTGCAGGTGATGAGATTAATATTGCCGAGTATGCGAGCCATTGCGAGTTGTTAGCAACAAATAAAGTACAACTAGGCCACCCCAATGGGAAGGGCAGCTTAATCGGTGGAACAGTGCAAGCGTTTAAATTAGTCTCCGCTAAAACACTCGGCAGCACCGGCGGAACCCCCACAAACATAACTGTAGGCGCTGACGCTGACACAATCATTAACTTAAGACGTATTACTCAAAGCCTTCATAAGAAACAAATTCAAGTCAGTGATATTCATGATGAATTAAGAAAGTTGACCATCCGTGCAAAGGTAGCGGGCTTAACCCCTCAAACCAAAGAAATGATTGAAAAATACAATGAGCAGAAAAAACAGATTGACCTTGAAATTCTTGAGCTTAATCAACAAGAAAAAGAAGTAAAACATTTACTTATACGCTCTAAAAAAGCACGCGTCACAAGCGCATATAAAGTGTGGCAGAATGTCTCCGTATCAATACTAGGAGCTTCACACACGACAAAAGAAGAAATGTCGGCAAGCAATTTCTTTTTTGAATCAAGACGTGTACAGGTAAAACATTAATCATGTCAGCTGAACATTCTAGTATTATTTAAACTATTCATGGTTTTAGTTTCATGAATGTTAGTCCCTTTAAAGTCCCAAAATTAATAATCAAATTCCCCAAGATAGTGAGCCCTAAACCGATCGTACTACTTACCTCCCAGTGATAGCCTTCAAACCAGCTAGAGAGCATTAATGCGACAACAGGAAACATAACCGTTGCGTAAGCCGCTTTATTCGCCCCCAAACGTGCGACTAAAGTCAGATACGTCGTAAATCCAATGATTGTTCCAAAAATACTTAAGTAAAATAAGGCTCCTAAATACTGAGGCCGAAGATCAACGACTAGGGGCTCGGCAGTAACTAATAGCACCCCTACCAAAATGGCAGTGCCATAACACAGGCCATAAGCATTCGAGGTAACGGGCCTTAGGCCCTTCAAACTATGTCGCTTAGATATCATATTACCTAATGAGAAGAGGTATGTTCCGATACAGGCAAAAGCGAAACCTTTCAGAGCTGAACTGGAAACAGCGCCCCCACTATTACTACCGTTCAACTCAGGTAAAAATAACAAAACTAAGCCTGAAGTTCCGGTCACACCTGCAATCAGCACTGTTTTGGGAATACGTTCTTTCCAAATAAAACGATTATTTATCGCATTAAACAAGGTCGATAATGAAAAAACAACAGCAACTAAGCCGCTTGAAATATACTGAGTGGCAGTATAAAAACAAATAAAGTTAAAGGAGAATAAGCAAGCGCCTTGCAATACCATAAACAAATGATCAGACCGATCAGTTGTTTGTAACTTCCCGCCCAACCACAAACTAGGCAACAAAATTAACGCCGCCAAAGCAAAACGATAAAAAACAGACACATTAACGGGTACCTCTCCTAGCTGAAAGTAAATTGCCAGCCAAGTAGTCCCCCAAATTAAAACCGTTGTAATATACAAGAAAACATTCATTTTCCGTTTATCATCCTTAATAATTTATTCGCTAAGGAGTATAAGGTCTAAAAAGTCCTTTGCACGATCCTGTGTACGTTAAAACTGTCATTCCGGTTATTTTTTGGCAGGAATCCATGTTATATCGCCAAACTCGAGCATAAAAGTACAAGACTGGATTCCAGCCGAAAAGCACACCTGAATGACAACGAGTGGCTTTCATTCAAAGATCTCTGCATATAAATTTAAACCTTTGCCCTCAACTTCGTTACCACCTCACCACCTACTCCCCAATTGTCAGTATTTACCTCATCAATCACCACCACTGTCGTTTTAGGGTTTTTACCTAACACATCGACTAGCAACTGTGTTGCTCCTTTAATCAGCGCTTCCTTCTGCTCTTTCGTGACTTGCTCATCGGTAATTTTAATATTGATATATGGCATTTTTGACTCCTAATTTAATAATTATTGAGATTTTTTCGACCCACTATTTTCGCAAAGCATGAATTCCGGCCAAAAAACAAACGGAATAACGATGTGTGGCGTTCACGCTTCATGCTTTACACTATTTATTCTAAAGACGCCTGTGTTCCATTTTGAGTTCGCGACCCAAACCCCTAAACTGACACATAACATGGCAAAAACTAGTACCGTGCTCAGGCTTTCATCAAAAATATAAATGGCCGAGCAACCAGCTAATATAGGTACTATCGCCATCATTGACCCCATATTTGCGGCACCAATTAGTTGAACCGCCCGAACATAAAACAACATTTGAACGATCGTTGCTAAGAAACCCTGGTAAAATACTTGAACGCCAATATCTTGTAATAAATCAGTCGATATATTTTTTGGTAAGTACATCAAATAAACGGGGATATAAACGACACACGTAATAACAGCCAAACTCACGGTGGCTTCCCACGGTGAAATACCCCAACGATTGATTAACACCGAAAATGTCGCCCAACACACTGCTGCACCAACCAACAAACCATGCCCAACAGATAAAGATCCCGTCTTTTGGAACTCATACCAAAACAAGGCCATGATACCGAATGTAATCATCATAATACCCAACCATTTCACAGCCGAATGCCGCTCTTTATTTATGACCCTTGAAATTAAAGCAATTGTAATGGGTAATAAGCCTGGCAAAAGCACTGCAGCATGAGAGGCAGGTGTAACTTTAAAACCATTAAATGCACATAAGGCATACGCTAATCCACCAATGAAACTACAAATTATTAACTTTGGTTGAAATAAATTAAAGCGCTGCCAAAAAAACCAAAAAGGAAAAACGAATGCAGCACAACTGATGTATCGTATTGCAATTATATCGTAGGCGGTTAATGGACTAATTCCTCCCATTCGAGACACCAATATAAACCCTGACCAAATTAAAACAGCAGCCAATGCACAGAGATATCCTTTTGTTTTCGTGTTTTCCAATTACTTGCTCCTGTAGGAGTCTGTCGGACTTAAGACTGTTCTACTGCAAAATCGTTATGTCGGCCATATTTTTCGATCAATCGATTTTTCGTAACGAACGCTTAAACCCAACAGCCTCCTAGAGTATATTTTGATACATTTATTATGTATTAATAGAACCATTGCCATTAATAAACCAGAACAGCACTATAACGCGCCCACACATTCTTTAATAATGAATTAATATGAACTATACTTTCATAATTCATGAACAGGTTTTTTTATGGAGCTCTCTGACTTAAGAATTTTTAAAGCCGTTGTCGAGACGGGTGGTATCAGTCGTGCTGCCGAAATGTTAAACAGAGTCCCTTCTAATATTACCGCTCGAATCCAAAAGTTAGAATCCGAGTTGGATAAAAAACTGTTTATCAGAGAAAGAAACAGACTGCGCGTTTCGCCTGCAGGTGAACATTTATTTACTTACGCGAAAAAAATACTCTTGCTCGCCAACGAAGCCGTTGAGCAATTAAACCACGAGCACCCAAAAGGAAAGCTTAAGTTAGGTAGCATGGAAGCCGTGGCAGCGTCTAGGCTATCTTCAGTTTTGATGGGCTACCATAAGAGTTTCCCAGAAGTTTCTTTAGAAGTTAGCACCGGGCCCACCGGGAAATTAATAGAACAGGTTTTAAACGGTGACTTAGATTTAGCTTTAGTTGCAGACCCACCTAAAGACCAAAGGCTCGACACAATACCTATTTTTATAGAAATACTGGTATTGGTTTCTGATCGATCGCACCAAAGCATCAACCACCCTGCGGATCTTGGCGAACACCCCACACTCTTAGGGTTTAGCTCACAGTGTGCTTATAGAACACGCCTAGAGACTTGGATTAAAGAAAAGAATGTTATGGCTAAAATTATCGAAATAAATTCATATAACGCACTCCTAAATTGCATTACAGCGGGTATGGGCACAGGATTAGTCCCTCAAATATTATTGGACTTTTACCCGTTTAAAGATGGTCTAAAGATTCACTCTCTACCTACTCATTTACAGAAAACCACAACACATAGTATTTGGCGCAAGGACTCAGTAAAACCAAGTTTACATGCATTTAACGAGTCACTGATAAAATTCTCTAACTTACCTTAAATTAATTGAGCTAAGCCATTAATATTTAGTGCTACAATCCTTTAAATTCAAATTGCTTAACTAACGATAGAATACAATGGAAAAATTTAGCGATATTCAAGCACGTGCATCAGAGAGAAAAGGAGGGGATGAGGCTTTAGCCTATTTAGTCTCGCAGCCATTACCTGAAAATCAGATAGCTTTAATTCATGATGATTTATGGTTAGAAGAGTTTACCCGCAAAATATTTCAAAGTGGCTTTTATTGGTCAGTCATCAATAAAAAATGGCCGGGGTTTCGTGAAGTTTTCTGGGATTTTAATGTCAGTAAATTATTAATGATGCCGACTGAAATGCTAGAGGAAAAATCAGTTGATACGCGTATTGTACGTAATTATACAAAAGTGAAAACCATTCTTATCAATGCTTCGATGATACGCTTTTCAGCCCAAGATCATGCGACTAGCTTTGGACGATTTATCGCTGACTGGCCGACTAACGACATTATAGGTTTATGGGCTTGGCTAAAGAAAAATGGCGCTCGATTAGGAGGTAATACCGGCCCATACGCATTACGTGCGATGGGTAAGGATACTTTTTTATTATCACGTGATGTAGAAGGTTACTTACGTGCACACCTTCATATTGATGGCGGAGTAAACACCAAAAAATCCTTACAAGCTACGCAAAATTTCTTTAATGAAATGCAGCAACAAAGTTGTTTATCTCATCAAGAAATTAGCCAAATAGTTTCTTATAGCGTGGGTGATAATAGCGTAGGGTTTCAATAAACATAGTATTTCAGTGAACCAATAAGGTTTCACGACCCCGACGTCTAGATATTTTTGGCGGTGTTATTCTTGGTGGCATCGCACCTTTAGATATTATTTTTGGCTCTTCGACTCGAATATATTCGTTACAAGACATGCGTGCGATTTCAGTCCAACTCCCCGCATTAAAAACAAGATCTTGTGATATATCAAACGCAAAGCTCATATAAATAGGCATTTCCCATAACTCACTAAAAGGAGGAATAGCACCTAACTCGCACTGAGGAAAATGATCCGAAAACTCACGTTCTTGTGCTAGACGAACGTCAGAAACGCCAATTTCTTCAGCAAATGAAGCACAATTCACATAATAATGTGCAGGAAGTAAGCAAAGCCGCAAACAACCATCACAAACAAGCACCACGACTTTCCCCATATTAAGGCCATGAACATGAGTGCGTTCAGCCACCTCTAGAGCAGTAAAGGCTTTTGAATGGGTTTCTAGTGAAAACTTTGCCTGGTGGCTATTCAAGTGGTCAATTAATCGTTGAAATGACATAACTATCGCTCCAATCACGCATACTTAGTATTAACATACCCTCAGGTCGGGCCGAATACCAAGTAAAATCGATCAGAATTGAGACGATTATTTTCTATAAACCAGAAAGAATACTCCTTTAAGAAATATACATTTAAGGATTAGAACGTTGTTTTGTATCTATAGAGAGTACTTTTCCACCCGATATTTGTGCAATCAGCCGCTCAACACCCACAGGGTTTCCGTAGTGAAAGCCTTGAGCCATATCACAAGCAATTGACCTTAAAAACTTCGCCTGAGCTTCTGTTTCAACCCCTTCAGCGATAACCTTAATACCGAGCTCATGTGCCATCGCAATCGTCGCTTGGGTAAGTTGCTTATGTGTTTTATGGTTTGGTAGTTCATTAATCAAGGGGCGATCAATCTTAATCGTACTAACCGGTATACGCTGCAAGTAACTTAATGATGCACAGCCAGAACCAAAATCATCTAATGCGATTGAAAACCCCATGTTACGCAGGTCATTCAAGCAACGAATATTTTCTATTTGATTATTAAGAAAACAATTTTCCGTTATTTCAAATTCAAAATACTGGATGTAATTTGGGTGTGATAAAAAGAGCTTTCGTATGCTAGGTATAAAGTGCTTGTCTTTAAATTGGCGTGAAGAGATGTTGACGGAAATTTTGATCTGTTTTATCTGCACGCTTAAAAACTTTTGAATATCTCTAAATGCTTGCTGCATCACCCAATGCCCCATTGGAATAATAGAACCGGTTTCTTCTGCGATGGGAATAAAATCATTTGGGTTTCGAACTTCTTCTTCAGAAAAAGACCACCGAATCAGTGCTTCAGCACCTACAATATTGCTATATTTGAGGTTAATTATCGGCAAATAAACCAAATAAAAAGCTTCATTTTGAATGGCTGTTTTGAGTTCCGTCTCAATCAAACTTTTTTGTCTAACTTCTACATTCATATCTACACAATAAAACTGGAAATTATTGCGTCCATTTTGTTTGGCACGATACATTGCAAGGTCAGCATTGTTAATCAGTTCAGAATCTTTAATCGAGTCATCGGGCGTCATACTGATACCAATACTGACAGTTATAAAAATCTCTCGCCCTCTTTCTACAATTGGCGTCTTAAAAGAGTCAATAATCTGATGAGTGACTTTACTCGCATCATCATAGCTTTGAAGGTCATTTAACAGAATAATAAACTCATCACCACTCACTCTTGCAACCGAGTCATTATTACGAACATGTGCTTTCAAACGCGTGGCAACTGCCTTTAACACATAGTCTCCTGATTCATGCCCTAAGCTATCATTAATCGACTTAAAGTCGTCAATATCAATAAATAACAAGGCCGTTTTTGTATGAGTACGCTGCACATTACTAATCACTTTCTCAAGCTGGCTCTTAAATAGCACACGATTCTCAAGCCCGGTAAGTGGGTCGTACAAAGCTATTTGTTCCATTTCCTCCTGACGGCTTTTATGCTCCGTGATGTCTTCAAAAGTAATCACATAATGTGATATTTCTTTGCTCTCAGACCATAACAAGGAAATAGAAGTACTTAACCAGCGTGCTTGACCATCAGCCCCGACCCACGTTAACTCGCTTTCTACCACGCCTTTCGAGTTAGGCGAAAAATCAGTATTTGGAATTTCTGGTAAGGTCAACCTGTTTTCCAACGCTTGAATCGCCTGGTTATGAACCTCTGACTCTGACAAACCAGTCAACTTCAAGAAAGCAGTACTTGCGTAACAAATAATATGTTGCTTATCGATGATAAGAACAATACTGCGGCTACTTTCTATTGCTTTTGATAATAGCAAGAGAGATAGCTCACGCTGTTTTCGTTGGTCTATTTCAGCCGTCAATTCATGATTCACTTTATTAATTGTTTCTGTACGAGAAATAACGTGCCGTTCTAGGTTTTTGTTTAAATTGAATAGTTCACTTTCTTTGTCTTTCAACTGCTTGGTATAAACAATCAACTCTCTATTTGCCTTAGTCAAATACATCGTTTTTTGAGTAATTGCCAACCTCAGCTGTTTATTAAAATAGAACAAACAAGCAATAAAGATCAGGACAAATATCGCTATAATGCCCGCAATTTGGGAAAAAAGTTTAAGTGTTTTAGACGCTAGCTCTCTTTCTGGAGTATAGAGAAAGGCTTTATCTATATAGGCGCCTTTTGTCATATTCAAACGAATAAATGTTTGCGCAATGGACTCCCAGCGACCAGGGTTCATATGCCCTAAATCAACCAATTCAGGCACGATCAACTTGATCGTTTCTTGCGCTTCATACTGCAACTCACGTTTGTTTTTTAGCGTAGGGTATTGGCTTAAAATAAGGTCAACCATTTCCTCAGGATGCTCTATCGCATAGCGCCATCCTTGCAATGTTGCTACTCTGAACCGCTCAACCTTTTCAGGATTATCTTCGACTAATTGCTTGTTGGAAAACAGTACATCACCATAAAAATCGATACCATACGTTCGGGGGTTAATTAGATTGTATTCAATACCTCGCTCCTTTAATAAGAAAGGTTGGTCTGTTACATATCCCACCATTGCATCGACCTTATGCTCTATCAAGTCTTCAAGATTATAAGACAGTGGAATAGATTCTATTTGGGACTCTTGGATTCCTTCATTAAGTAAAACACCTAGCGTGTTCGCACCATAATGTCCCACGGGATACATCAGTTTTTTTCCAATCAAATCTTGCGGACTTAATATATTAGAAGCTTCCAAGCTCATTAAAACAATCGGTGAATGCTGAATAATGGCGGCTATTGCCATGACAGGCTCACCATTTAAGTGATAAAGCATTAATTCTGAGTTAGCGATGCCAAAATCAGCTCGGCCAGATAAAACTTCATCGATAGGATTAATTTGTGGATTGGCTTCTTTCAGATTAACCTTAAATCCTGCCTCCTGATAATAGCCTTGCGCTATTGCGGCATAGTACCCAGCAAACTGAAACTGATGACGCCATTTAAGCTGTACGGTAACCGGCGTAAGTGAAGAAGGGCTAAAATCTACGCGTTGAAACTCTTCTGCTGACGAAAGCGGAGAAAACAATGTGATAAACATTAAAGCTGTAACGTTTATAGCACATAGCAAGTTATAACATCGGCTGGCATTTACGTTAGATACCATTAGACCCTCTAGCTCAGCTAAAAAAAGCAATTATTATTATTATGTAAACATAGAGTTTAGACCGGTAATTCTAAATGAACAAATTTTAGGAAAATCACATGACTGATCGCCAAGGTACAACTGAAGCCTGCTTCCACGATGACTGAACTTGCGCTATCACAGTCTCAACTATATTTATGCATTGAGGATAGGAAAGTATTGAGCACGTATGCGACGATAAAAATCTTACGTGCAAAACGCTAGAGCACCATTGTCGCGAATTCTCTTACGAGCGGTACAAATACTTGATTAGGTTTCGACTGTAGCAGTTTCTTCAACGGCATATTGAAGACCTTCACGCATAAGCCTAATGCTTTCTAAAGGGCTTAGATTCAAACCTTTAGGAATGCTTGGGTGAATATCCTCAGGCTCCTTCCAAGTTCCATGCCCCAACCTAAGTTTATAACCATTTGTGTGTTGAACTTCACTCATATTATTTAAACGCCAGACTGACATTAATGGCCTCATACTTTAGTTGAATTACATAAATAGTTTATATCAATCATGTTTTTCAACGCTAGTCATAATTTATAATAAAGGACTGATATACGAACTACTTTTACGGGCATGTTGCTGCATAACCTTACACATACAATTGATAATTTTAAAAAGCTCCCTATTAACAATCGTTTCATCTATTATCGTTGATACAGCACACTAATATGAGGTAAACATGGTTAATCGACAGTTAAGTCAACACTGCTCCTGCCCCTGCGGCGCATCAACATTCGATGTCCACACAAAGCCATTAACCCGTTTTTTTTGCCATTGTTTAATTTGTCAAAGTCTATATCAAAAGCCTTTTGCTGACTTTACCGTTATGCTCTCAAGTAACGTAAGTCTCCATGATACAAGCCAAATTAAATTTGATCGTTACCGACGGCCGCCAGCACTAAGAAGAGGGGTATGTATCACATGCAAGCATCCAGTTATTGGTTATCTTCGCCTAGCGCCCTTTATCCAGCTAGCATTTGTAGCAAGTAGTCACTATCCTGATCATTCATCGCTACCACCCCCTCAGGCACATATTTTCTACCACCGGCGTACCGCAGACATAAACGATGACTTACCAAAACATCAAGGATATTTTCGAAGTGAGCTAGCCGTTTGTACCGGCATCGCATCAAGAGCTTGGAGGGGTTGAAATAGGTATTAACCAAATGGCACTTACTAAAGTGTGCTAGCCCACCGAAAATTCGATGTTGGTGCGCAAGCACTCCCTATAAGATTACACTAAGTAAGTCTCATTCAGGTATTAATCCTATTTTGGCGCTAAGCCCATGTCATCCAGCTTCATAAGGATGCCAGTTTTACGGGTACTCGCCACTTTCTGCCAGTGTATATCTTCGCGTGCTCCGATAATGGCATAAATAGAATTTAGCCCAGTGCCTTTCACTTTTTCTTTTAGCTTTGCATAAAGGTCAAAAGGGTCAATCGCCATAAAATCCTCAATCGTATGAACATTAACTAGCGCTAGAATTTCTTCACTTTTAGGACCAAAGCCTTTGAGGTCTCGAAGCCTACTTTTTGAGTTCATTGTTTACCTTATTGATATTTTTATATCATCGCTGCTTAAAAAGTCGGTATTTATTCTGGCAGATCAAAACTAATCCCTTGGGCTAAAGGCAACTCTTGCCCGTAATTAATCGTATTAGTGACACGTCGCATATAATTTTTCCACGCATCTGAGCCACTTTCACGCCCGCCTCCCGTATCCTTTTCACCGCCAAATGCACCGCCTATTTCAGCACCCGAAGTGCCGATATTAACATTTGCAATGCCACAATCAGACCCTTTAGCGCTTAAGAACAGCTCTGCTTCAGATATATTCTGAGTGAAAATAGCAGATGACAAGCCCTGACTCACGTTATTGTGAATACTAATCGCTTCGTCGAAAGTGCTATAAGTATGTACAAACAATAAGGGAGCAAAGGTTTCTACTTGTATAATTGGTGCATCAGGCGAAACAACCATTAGTGCTGGCGTGATATAAAAACCATCACCAATCCCTAAATTATTAACGTCCTTACCGCCAGTAATAAGCTCACCACCTTGCTCTACCCCATTTTTTATACTGGACTTCATCGCATTAATCGCTTGCTGATTTATCAGCGGCCCCATTAGATTCTCTTCGTCAAAAGGATCGCCTATTTTTACTGAAGCATAAATATTAGTGAGTTTAGCTAACACTTCTTTTTTCAAGCTCTCGTGCACAATTAAACGCCTTAGGGTTGTGCAACGCTGTCCACTAGTACCGAGTGCTGAAAAGGTTATCGCTCGAATTGCTAGCTCTAAGTTCGCACTTGGGCAAACAATCATCGCGTTATTGCCTCCCAATTCCAGTAATGAACGCCCCATTCTTTTAGCAACACGTGCCCCAACTGCGCGCCCCATGTTGCATGAACCTGTGGCAGACACCAGCGCGATATCAGGTAAATCAATTAATGCTTTCACCACGCCTTGCTCACCATAAACCACGCTACTTAAATGCATATCCCCACCAAAGTCTTCGATCGCAGAGAGCAGTAATCGATGACACCCTAAGGCACTTAACGGACACTGACATGATGGTTTCCAAATAATGCTATTACCACAAACTAAAGCTAAAGTTGCATTCCAGCCCCATACAGCCATAGGGAAGTTAAACGCACTAATCACCAATATAGGGCCAATAGGATGCCACTGCTCCATCATACGATGGTCTTTTCTTTCAGTGCTGATCGTTAAACCATAAAGCTGTCGTGATAAACCCACAGCAAAGTCGCACACGTCTATTAACTCTTGCACCTCACCTAAGCTTTCCTGCCAGGGTTTACCTGACTCCAAAGTAATAATACTTGCCAATTCATTTTTATGTTGCCTTAGTTTCACACCGAATAAACGTACTAACTCTCCCCTTTTGGGGGCCGGCACACTCAGCCACTCTAGATAAGCTGCGTGCGATTGCGCTACAACAGAATCAAGCTGGGAGGCATCGGCTATGGATATCGATGCAAACTGCTTACCATTAATAGGGCTAATCGCTAAAACTTTGTTTTGGCTATCTAGCCGTGTTGCACCAACATAAGCACTGCCGTATTGGTTATGTTCATCATAAAATCCAACGAGCACTTTTTTTAATGATGTCTTGATATCTTTGGTATTCATATCTTTACCTCATCAACAACATTTAAATGCTTAATTCAGCATCTCGATAGGGTTTGGCAAAGTCATTATTTAAAAGTGAGTCAATATCCAAGATTTCTTGTTCAACAAAACCTTGTCTATTTTTTGGGCTATTAAGAATGAGGTCCATCGTTGCAACGGCTGCGGATGACGTTGATATTTGAATTGCGCTTTGCTGCTTACTATGGCGCAATAAAAACGTTCGACTACGCTGCTGTAACTTACGAGCTACATACCCTGTTGCTACCACTGAAATAAGTACTAAGTCTTGCGCAGTTGTTGCAACGGAGCTATCTAAAATTTCCATTAACATGTCTCTACGTTTACCAACTTCACCTAAACGTAAGTCATGAAATAGAAAACGCATCAAATCACAGTGACCGGGATATCGAATCGTTTTGTACGTTAGCTCCCTCACTTGCCCTTCCAAAGTATGGCATAAGTTAGCAAGCCCTCCTGAAGTATTAAACGATTCATACTCCACTCCCGACACTGAAAACTGCTCTCGCCCCTCTAAAGGTTCAAGCAAGGTTAATTTATGATTTTTGATTGCCTCACAAGGGTTTGCATACTCGTTTACTAAACCTTCTGTACTCCAGGTTAAGTTATACATCATTCTGTTTGATGGGTACTCTGGCAAAGCACCGACTCTTAGCTTTAAGCTATCCATTTGGTCGAAATATTGCCGAAAGCTATACGCTAAAATACCAATAAATCCTGGCGCTAAACCGCACTGAGGCATAAATACCTGTCCTGCAGTGGCTTTTATAGCGATGCGCTTAATAATCTCTGTACATTGAACATCTTCAGTTAAGTCAAAATAACTACAACCATTTTCTAATGCTGCTTGCGCCACTTGAGGATTTTGCTTAAAGCCCAATGCCGATAACACCGCATCCTGTCCTGCCAAGAGACTAGAGAAGTCATTATTTTTAATTTGCACAGTTTTAAACTGATTAGCATAAAGCTTAAGTGTTTCAGCATTTATATCAGCACCAACCACTCGATAGCGTTTGTCGCCATTGAATAAATGTGCAATCGCACCACCAATTCGACCAAGACCAAGCACAACAATACGTTTAGTCATTAGCTACTCTCCGGTTCGTTGACTCGAATATTTTATCAGCACTCTCCGGAACAAACCCTTGATATAATGAGCCGTCTTTTTGCTTAAAACGTTGAGCTAATTCATAATAGCAAGTACTTACTTGCTGCTCTCCCTGATCTGGAAAAAGCACAAACGCTTTATCAGCCATCGTTGAGGATTGAATTAACAGTTGTTCTTTTGATCCCTTAATCACACCTCCTACCGAATTAAGCACATAACCATAACCTTGTAACAGCCCCACAACCTGTGAAAGTTCCGAATACTTTTTTAAGTGATTCACAGAAATTGTAAAATGATTAGCGCGTAAACCCCACACCGACAACCAGGCGGCATACTCTGACTCTTCTAATAATTTAAGATAGTTTTTATAAGTTGGCATCCCCCATATTCGACCGGCATTTAATCGCGGTACATTTAAGACCTCTCGGCCGATGACCGTTGACACATCAATTTGCTGTATGAACGATCGTATAATAGCTTGTGCAGACGCTGATAATTTCGGCCAAAGTAACTCGCTAATAAAGATCTTGGTTGGAGAATTTGGGTGCACATAACAACGTGCATCTAATTTTTTAGCATCAAAGTGATAAGATTCAAGATATTGATACCCTAAAGAGAAAATCTGCGCTTCAAGATGATCAATTGAGATATTTGAATTTGAAAAGGTGCGAAAAGCGACGTGATCATTAACCAATGCCTCGCCTTCATTCTCAAACAAATGATGAATAGCAAGGGCCTGTGGGCTTATCTTAATATATTGTTGCCACAGTTCCTCGTAAAAACACTTGAGTACTGGCATAGACTACCCCCAATATTGCGAACGCGTTATTAGAGTCCAATCTATATAAGGTAGGTGAATTTCTCATTTTTTTCCACCCTATTTTTGTTCACTTTCGTGTCTTAAGTACCCGCCTTTAAATAAACCATGACTAAACAGAAGGGAATTGAGATAAGCCAGCCAATAAAACAACTGATACGTATTTTTTTATGCTCTCCACTTTTTTTCCCGCCAATAATTTGATAAAAAACATACAAAACGACACTTGCTATAAGATAAGTAGTCATTGAAAAATAAGCTAAAGCGATTAATACGATTGCAATTATAAGAAACATTAAGTCAATTCACTTTTAATAAAAACTACGGCGGTTATAGCTGCCATAATGCATAAATACAGCTAAACTCTGTACTGAAGATTCGAAATACTATCATTTATTCGCCCCTAATAAATAATGAACCGTAAGTAAGGAGTTCAGCATGTTAAATTTCATCTTTCATAATCCGACAAAAATTTTATTTGGCACCGGCCAAATTGAGATGCTGGCTACTGAGATTCCAAAGGGTGCAAAGGTGCTCATGACCTATGGTGGAGGGTCTATTAAGAAAAATGGTATTTACCAACAGGTTAGCGATGCACTACATGAGCATGAATGGTTTGAGTTTTCAGGCATTGAACCCAACCCCAAATATGACACACTGATCAAAGCACTCGATATTATCAGCAAACACAAGATTGATTACTTATTAGCTGTTGGCGGCGGTTCTGTTATTGATGGCACGAAGTTCATCGCAGCTGCCGCATGCTACCTAGGAGAAGACCCTTGGGATATTTTAGCAAAGCGACATACAATTGAAAAAGCTCTCCCGCTTGGCGCTGTATTGACCTTGCCCGCGACTGGCAGTGAGTCTAATGGTGGTTCTGTTGTCACCCGCAACGGTAACAAACTCGCTTTTGGAAACCCTTTGGTTCGTCCTGTGTTTGCAGTACTCGACCCGACTGCCAGCTTATCTTTATCTGACCGACAAGTAAGTAACGGCATTGTCGACGCATTTGTTCATACCATGGAGCAGTATCTTACTTTTCCTGTAAATGGAAATGTCCAAGACCGTTTTGCTGAAGGTTTGCTCTTAACATTGATTGAAGAAGGCCCCAAAGCACTATCAGCCGATTTTAAAGATGATATCACTGTGCGCGCTAATATCATGTGGTCAGCCTCTTTGGCGCTCAATGGTTTGATTGGTTCAGGCGTTCCTCAAGATTGGGCAACCCATATGATTGGTCACGAACTTACGGGAGGTTACGGCATAGATCATGCCCGAACACTCTCGATTGTTTTACCTGCGGTAATGAAGGTATGTCGTGAAGACAAACGGGATAAATTACTTCAATATGCTGAGCGAGTTTGGCAACTAAAAGAAAATGATGAAGAGGCCCGTATCGATCACGCCATTCAATTAACTGAACATTTTTTTAAAGAAATGAATATGCCGACCCGTTTATCCGATGTTCAACTAGGTGCCTCTGACATAGATAAAATCATACCTAAACTTGAGCTTCATGGTATGACAAAATTAGGTGAACATCGAAATATCACTCCAGAAGTTAGTCGTAAAATACTTGAACAAGCGCTTTAAAATAGAATTAATCGGCCGCTACATGCTTCATATTCATGTATTTTGTACGTAGCGCCGTTAACTCTCCAAGCTTTACCATTTTTTGAAATATTGTCTGTAATTTCTCAACCGAAACCTTGTCGACACTTTTTTTAGATACCTGTAACCATGGTGTTCTTTCATCAATAATAAGCGGTACACCAAATATATTTTTATTAGCCGTTATTTCTTCAGTTTTAAACATTATAGGGTCCAATGGACCAATAATCGCATCGACCCGCCCAAGCATTAACATTTTTATGCCTTGGGTAAAGCTTGTCGTATCAACTCGAATGATTTCTTGATCATTATCAATGGCATCACTGAATTTTGCGCCTCTTAAGTAAGCGATTGATTTTCCCTTAAGGCTATTCACAGAATCAAAATCAGTTCCTTCAAGGCCCATTACAACAATCTTAAGAGGTTCTAATGGCGCAATGTAAACGACAAAATCTTCTAATTGTTTGTATTTAAACATAATTGACATGTCTGTCACGCCAGCTTGAAGCTCACGAATAATTCTAGCGTATGGCGCTATTCTGTTATTCACACGATAACCAGCAGAGCTAGTTAAACGATTTACAGCATCAAAATAGACACCACTTGGCTTTTCATCAATTTGAATACCATAAGGCGGGATACCAATTGTTCTAATTTCAATCACTTCATTTTCTTCAGCAAGAGACTTACCAAATAAACAGCAACAAAGACTTAGAACAGACAACCATTTTATAAAAAATTTACCCATATACTTCTCTAAACTAAAAATATCGTGAAGAAAAATAGAAATCAACACGGTAAGGTCAGTATCAAGATAGTTTATATTTTTATGGGAAACAACCAATAGAAAGTGCTAAAACATAGCACTCTAGTCAAACATATGAATCAATAACCTTATTTGCGCATAACTACATTTATACAATCACGCATAATCGTAGAGGCCACCCACGTCTAAACCTCTCTGGTAACCTGCCCGTGCATGTATACGTTTAACATACGCTTGAATATTCGGATATTTTGCACCAGCTACACCACTCATAACACAGGCTTCTAATGGAAAACTCATTTGTATATCGGCTCCGGTAAGCGCTTCTCCCGTGAACCAATCGCGCTCACTTAAATGGCCTTCAATGAAATTCAACATCACTCTAATATTAGGACTCACGTAACCTGTCATTACTTTCTTAGCGATTCCTTTTGCAATAGGTTTTACAAAAAACGGCATCGGACTGGTTGTCACCTTATCGAAGACAATTTTTAGCAATAATTGAGGCATCAGTGAGCCTTCAGAGAAATGCATCCAATAATTATATTGTCGAGATGCTTCTGTCCCTGCTTTTGGCGTGAAGCTTTCTTTCCCATAAGTCTGCCCCAAGTATTCAATAATCGCACCAGATTCAGCAATGGTTACTGGATCGCCCTCTGCACTTTGATCAGTAATGACAGGAGACTTACCTAAAGGGTGTACTTTCTTTAAGCTTTCAGGTGCTAGGTTTGTCACAGGGTCTCGCTCATATTTTTTTACTTCGTAAGGCACACCTAACTCTTCTAAGGCCCATAACACACGCTGTGATCGTGAGTTTTCAAGATGATGAACAATGACCATATTTTTCTCCATATTTAATTAAATCGCCTAGCTGACTTATTAGCCTAAATCGTGCATCAGCATATTAGAAAACAAAATAACTTTGCAATCATGCTTTTCAGAATACATTGTAATAGCCATACTTATTAACTTCATATAGGATTGGATCAACTTTATGTACTATTGGACTGTAATATGCTTTGGCTCTCTCATGTTAATTTCAAAACAGATATTGCTCTTCACTCGCATGACGTTCATGAATTTGTTGTCTGTCTCGAAGGCGAGATAAACATTCACACCGAACACCAAAGCTATGGCCTGCGCACTGGACAGGCCATTTTTATACCTGCAAACATAAGTCATAGTGCCAGCGTGAACAAAGAGCAAAATAACCAATTATTATTTTCATGTATTAACTCTCAGGTGCTGGATTCCTTTGCCACTCCCGCAAATAGTATTTATTTAAAAAGACTGGTTCAAACAATCAGTATGACCCAAACCAACAGCCCTAACATGCTCGAAATTTCAAGAGATCTCCTCAAAATCCATAAGGATAACTCACTCTTTCAAACCTGCATCAAAGAGAACTTATATTTGCGATTATTACTCGCACATATCAGCGAAGATATTAGCCTTCATAACCAAGAAGATGCTCCCGCAGCGATTAGAATCGCGAAAGCAAAAAAATGGGTAGAGCAACATTATGAAGAAGAACTAAACCTTGAAAAGGTAGCCCAGCAAGTGAATATGTCTAGAAGCCATTTTGCTAGGCAATTTAGGCAATACACGGGTTTTAGTATGATTGATTATTTACTTAAAGTACGCTGTGATGCCATCGCAACTCAGCTCGCCCAATCAGATACAGATATTTCTGAAATTGCATTCTCAGTCGGCTTCAGTAATCTCAGCCATTTTTACCGACACTTTAAACGTCGGTACGGTACAACGCCTAGAGCCTTCCGCCAAATGATTCGCAATCAAGGTGCTGCATTGTCTGCATGAGACCCTATTTCAATATAAAACTGCTTATTTTTCTTTCCTGAAAATAAGCAGATGATTGTTGGCAGGCATAGCATGGTTCGCTTCTAACCGTAAGCAGTGCTTATTTGCTAATACGATGATGTCACCCAACTCTTTAATACCTGCCTCAGGGTTAACCTCTGCTTTTAACCATTCATCCAAGCGTGCATTGCCTTCACCCGTATAACCATTTTTATTAAAAGGCCCGTATAACGCGAGCACCCCTTGGTTATTAAGGTGTTTGGAGATACCAAAAAACATAGCATTAACACTTTTATGACCCACAAAATGCACAAGATTAGCACTATAAATATAATCAAAATTCGCAACATGCCAGTCACTTTCATCGATATCGAGCATAACAGCAGGCTTTAAATTCTCTAAAACAGCCTCCTCTATCCATAACCTAGCCCCTTCTAGTGAAAAGGCTAAATCACTTGGCTGCCAATTCAAGTGCCTCAAGCGCTCAGCAAAGTACACTGCATGCTGTGCAGTACCACAACCTAATTCCAGCACACTTCCTGGCATACTAAAATGCGATTTTAAAGTTTGATAAATAGCCTCTTGGTTTCGAATACATGGCTGACTAACAGGTTTCAACAGCAAATTTCAACACCTTGGTTTAAACGAAAATGATTTCGCTAAAATAGCGCATTCATACTAATATAAAGCCTTAATCACATGGGAGCAAAAAATGAATAAAATCGTACTCATTACCGGCGCTAATCGAGGTATTGGATTAGAGCTTAGCCGCCACTATACCTCACAGGGCGACCAAGTCATTGCAGTGTGTCGTGACACGTCTGATGAAATCGAAAACATGGCCGACTTAGTTATTAGTGGTATTGACCTTTCTCACGATGAAGCAATGGATACCGTGCTACAGGTATTAAAAATGGCTCATAGTGATGATTTCAAGATTGATATTTTAATTAATAATGCGGGATTATTTCAAAACGAAACACTCGATTCAATGAATTACGACCAGATACGACAGCAGTTTGAAGTCAATACGTTGGCACCTTTAAAAGTGACACATGCCCTATTATCCCATTTAAAATCAGGCAGTAAAATTGCGAATATTACGAGCAGAATGGGAAGTATAGAAGACAACACTTCCGGCGCTTATTATGGTTACCGCGCAACCAAAGCCGCACTAAATGCTTTGGGTAAATCATTAGCCATGGACTTAAAACCTAGAGGTATTGCAGTCGCACAACTACATCCCGGCTTTGTACAAACACGTATGGTTGGTTTTAATGGTGACTTAAGCCCAGAACAAGCAGCCATAGGCCTGAGTCAACGAATAGAGGAATTGAATATCGATAATAGCGGCGGGTTTTGGCATAGTAATGGCGAACCACTTCCGTGGTAAAGTAAAACGATGGCAACGTCTAAAAGTAAACATCAATCAAGCGCCTCACTACTTTATTTAGATATTTTATTTCAAACCCTAAAACGGCACGGAATAAAAAAGCAGAATTTCCTAAAGTTATGTGAACCCGATAACCATGTAAACATTGGTGGTAAAACACGACTCCCCGTAAGGGATATCGTTTACTATTGGTCCAAAGCGATAGAGCTTACACAGTGTCCAACATTGGGGCTTGATGCCGGTTTACATATTCATCCCTCTGACTACGGCATTATGTCTCATGTTTGGATGAACTGTGAAAATTTACGTGAAGCAGCACGGCTAACAAATCACTATAAACATTTAATGAATAATGCTTTTCATGCTGAAATCAAACAACCAGAAAAAGGCGTAACAACTTTAAGTGTAGAGCTTTCTGGTTTTAGTTTGCTTGAGAGCAGCCCCTTAATAGAGTTTGACTTTGCTTCCATACTTCATTTAGGCCGTTTTTTAACAGAGCGATCAAAAAAAAATAGCGTCAAATTTAAAGAAGTTCACTTCAAACACAGACCTAACGCTTCCTTATTAGTGTATGAAAAAAGCCTGGGGTGCCCGGTAAAGTTCGAACAAAGTAATAACCTGATTATTTTAAATGATGAGACTCTAGACCTGCCAGTGCACTCCCCCAACCCAGTTCTTAGAGACTCTATGATAAAAATGGTCGATAAACTTGTCACCCTTGAATTAGGATGCTCTCGTTTAGCCGATCGAGTTTCAACCTATATTGAGCAGAACCTGAGCCAGGGTTTGCCTGATGCAGAAACAACTGCAAAACACTTTGGTTTTAGCTTAAGCACCTTCAAACGCCACCTTCAGCATGAAGGGACCAACTACCTTGAACTAGGAAATTTGGTCAGAAAGAAGGTCGCTCAACAAATGCTTAAACAAGCAAATATCAGCTTGGGAGAAGCTGCTTTTCTTTTGGGGTTTGCCAACGTAAGTGCATTTCATCGAGCATTCAAACGCTGGTTTGAAGTGACGCCTAATCAGTACAGAAAGAATCACCTCAAATAGAATTCAACGGTTAAACTTGCACTGATTATCAATGCGAACCTCTTCCCATTAATTTTCAGCAGGGTCATTTAGCACTCAAATTTTATTATTTTTTTGATTTATATCAATGGAAAAATGACGTATGCCTTCAGCAAAACTATCTCAATTTCGCTCATGGGTACGTCATAGACAAAGATCGTTATTCAGCAGGAAATACGAACTCACTTGCAACAGGGTAATGGTCTGAAAGATCCCAGCTCCCCCAATGATCAGCATCAATACTCCGAGGTACTAACAAAGTATTTTGAGAGTAGATGGGCTCAACATGATCATTTGAGTAAAGGATATAATCTAAATACTCTGTATATTGATCTTCGGCATACACGTTAACAGGCCCTGCATAGGAATGAGGATATCCGCCAAGGGCCATAGGTTCTGTGCCGTTCATCACCTCAAGAAAGTCATAATGCTCTTGAGGGAAGTGAATTTTATCAACATTAAAGTCACCCGCCATTAGAACAGGTTCATCAGCGGGTATATTTTTGCTATCAATAAAGTTTTTTAATTGTGCAAGTTGCGCAAAACGAACATCAATATCTTCAGACGTTGTATAGGCATGTGTATGCGTACCAAACAGGTTATAGATTTTTCCATTTTTATTAATTTTGGCATAATTCATACCTTTGGAAGCTAAGCAGCCATCTGTACGACACGCATCATAAACGGCATCATCATGTTCAATAATTGGGTGTCGACTAGCAATAAAAGAACCGCCGGTTAGCAGTTTTCCAAGTTTGAAAGGTATATCCGTCATGTAAGGGTATTCGGTGCTTATTTTGCTTCTAAAATGAGCCGTTAATGCAGGGTCAAATAACTCTTCGAAAACAATAGCATCATAACCTTTTACGTATTCAGCAATCGTATCTAAGCGGGCATGTGTATTTTTTGCGGTGATACCAGGAAGTAAAGCCCATACATTGTAGTTTAGTACCTTAAAGCTATTATTCGCCTCATCACGCGTTTCCATATTCCAGTCGTTATTAATCACATAATGAATATCATCACCAGAAGTACGCGCATATTGAGAGCGGTAAGCTAGATTAGAATCTTTTCCATCAAATTCCATTGGAATCGTGTGGA
>Ga0209290_1000120_pt1 | contig 75491 bp, 60 predicted proteins | sample EN1Hudsemesocosm_2_FD_184632 | JGI IMG/M metagenome (GOLD analysis project Ga0209290, IMG submission 184632) | Methane-oxidizing microbial communities from mesocosms in the Hudson Canyon - EN10B Hudson Canyon (SPAdes) (version 2) | ecosystem: Environmental > Aquatic > Marine > Cold seeps... | reverse complement strand
GTAAAAATACCCAATTCGATTCAGTTGATTCTTCTTCACTAAAATAATAACCAGCATAGTTAAAGTTTTTTAGAGATTCTACATTTGAAATTTGATGGTCTGCTGCATACCGAACCATTAAACCCCGTGCTTTCTTTGCATAAAAGCTAATAATTTTGTATTTATCCCTCTTAAAGTCTTTAAATACAGGCGTCACAATCTGCGAGTTTATTTGTTTTGCCTGGACTGATTTGAAGTATTCATTAGAGGCAAGGTTAACCAACACATCGCCCTTAACGAGCTCATCATTTAAACAAGCAGTTAATTTACTCCCCCAGAACTCATAAAGGCCACTAAAGCGATCTGATTTAAGCTTAGTACCCATTTCTAGCCGATATGCCTGCATTAAATCCATCGGCTTTAATAATCCATATAATCCAGACAATATCCTGACGTGTGATTGAATGAAGTCAAGCTCAGTTTTAGTCATTGTTTCAACAGCCAACCCTGTATAAACATCGCCCTTAAATGCAAAGACTGCCTGCTTTGAATTTTGCTCTGTAAATGGAAGCGCCCAATCTTTAAATCGCTCCACATTTAGCTTCGCGATCTTTTCACTCACCCCCATGAGCTTATGTAGCCCTTGCCAGTCAAAATCACGCATAACATTAATTAATTGCTTTGATTCGGCCAAAAATACAGCTTCTGTATATTCTGATGTAAGACTAGATGTTTCAAAATCCAATGTTTTTGCGGGAGATATTAAAAAAATCATGATTACCTTTAATATTTTACTGTTTATTTATTCTAAGCAGTTGAATGGGTTTTCCGTATACTTACTTTGAGTATCTAACACGTAAACATAGCGGCATAGGTTGTGCTTTACTGAGTAGGTACCGCACTTAAACGCAGTTTATGATATAAGCAATAAATAAACAAAACGGGGGGCGTTAAAAACTTTGATTATAATTATCTAGGCTACATTTATATATACAGCAATTAAACCCCTCAATCTAATACAAGTATTACACCAACCACTTCTCAAGGGTTGATGCTAACTTTTCACGCCGAATTGGCTTACTAAGATAGTCATCCATACCTGCTTCTATGCACTTATCTATATCACCAGACATAGCATTCGCCGTTACCGCGACAATAATAGGCTTCGTCTCAAAGCTTAACGCCCTAATACGTCGCGTTGCCTCCAGTCCATCCATTCTAGGCATTTGCCAGTCCATCAAAATAAGATCATAGTTTTTTGCCTGCAAGGCTTCAACAGCTTCAATACCATCATTTACAACGTCAGCATTTAAACCAAGATGGCGCAACATAATCATAATAACTTGCTGGTTAACTTTATTATCTTCAACCACTAAAATATTTTTGTAATTGAATGAGGATAACGATGTACTCTCGCTAGAAGCTATCGGTTCATCATATATATTCTGGTTAAATTGCTTATTAAATACATCAAACTTAAGTGGTAATGTGACTGGTAGTATATTTAACTGGGGGGCCATTAACTTTAAATCATCCCAAGAGGCGTCATTTTGTGATTTCAGCACTATCATTCTATGATGGCTAAGGTTCTGCGGGAGTATTTCAGTTAACCGTTTCAAATCACCTAACAAACCTAGATCGCCGCACAAACTCACACTTGAATTTGGCTCACAATTCTCTAGAACACTCAACCAGCCTTGTAATGTACTGCATACCTCGCATTCATAATGTACTGCTTCAGCATATCGCTCAACAACAGCATTTTGAAAATGATTTTGACCCAAAACAAAAAGCCTGTTTTTTTCATGGCTGTCTACTTGTTCAAGACAGGCTTCTTGAAGCTTGTCTTGAGTTTTAAGCTTCACACTAAATGTAAAAGTTGTTCCAATATTTTCAACACTTCGATATTGAATACTTCCTCCCATCAAACCCGCGAGATGCTTGCTTATGGTCAAACCTAAACCTGTTCCTCCAAACTTACGCGTAATTGAATCATCCCCTTGTAAAAAAGGCATAAAGAGATTCTCTTTAGCTGACGCAGACAATCCTATTCCCGTATCCCTGATATCAACATGTAAATTTACAGCTTCATCAGTCTGGTGCGTCGTCTCAATCCATAATTCAACCCGACCTGATTCCGTAAACTTCAACGCATTACCCGCTAAATTCAAAATGATTTGACGAATCCTACTTGGGTCCCCTATTAGATTAGGGTTGATTTCAGGAGATAGAAAATAAATAAACTCTAAGTTTTTTTCTGACGCCTGGAAACTAATCAAGTCAGCGCAATCATCAACTATTTCACGAAGATTAAATGCAATCTTTTCTAGATTTAATTGATTAGCCTCAATCTTAGAGAAGTCCATTATGTCATTAATCAGTAACAATAAAGCTTGGGCAGATGAATTAATTACCCTTGCATAATTGTTTTGCTCGGGCCCTAATTCACTTTTCCCCAATAATTCAGACATCCCTACAATTGCATTCATGGGCGTTCTTATATCATGACTCATTGAAGCTAAAAATATATTTTTAGTTCTATTTGCCTGATCGGACTCTAACCGAGCCTCATCTAACGCATTGTTTTTAGCATTCAGTTTATCTAATACATCACTTAGCTGCGCTGTCCGTATATTAAACCAGCTTGCCAACTGAGAAAGCTCGTCAGCCCCATAAATATTTAACTTAGTAACATAATCTTCTCGACTCACAAGCTTACGTATCTGCGAAGTCATTCTATTCACAGGAGATAAAAAAGCAGTCTTAAAAAAAACGCCATAGAATATCGCCGATAACACAAGCAATATAAATAATAGTTCTAACATGCTATTAGTTATTTCTGAAACCGCCGCATCCGTATACCTTAATGGCATAGAAACGACCAACTTCCAATTGGTATCTAGCATCGTAAATACTCTAACCGATACCGGTTCTCTTAATATTGGGTCTGAATCAAGTAAAGAGTGATACTCCTCCTGAAATAAATATCTTTCACCTAGCAACATCGCGGCAATCATAGATGCTTCTGCAACATCAATTTGATAAGAGTCTTTAGAAATTCGTTTTGTTAATTCAAATAAATTTTCTGTTTTGGACAAATTGACCTTTTTAAGTAACGCCTCATCAATATCAATAAGTATTTTAGACAGTTCTTTAAAACCTGAGTTCTGCGTTGCCAGGTCGTACATCGTCGGAAAATCACCCTCACCGATCGAAAGCTTAAAATAATTCTCATCTACTTCAGGTAATGACAATAAACGATTATTACGATCAACCGCTAGAGCGTAACCGCCAATAAGCTTCGCTTGTTCGGCCATAAATTCTGATAATCCAGCTAGCTTTAGATCAATGGTAGCAACACCGTGAAAGCCTTTTTCATCCCGCATCGGCACCATGCAGGTTACCATCGGTTCTCTCGAATATGGGTCCATGTAAGATTTAGACCAGTAGACCTGCCCTTTTTTCATATACCTAGCAGGAACATACCATTCTTCATGGTGATATCCATTACCATCAGGGCTATTATATTCATCGTAAAATTTTAATATACCTTGCTCATTACGCCCCCAAAAAAAAGACTGACGCTCTATATTCTTATCAAAGGTATAAGGTTCTGGCCAAATTCCGCCACCAGCGATAAGGTTTTTCATACCGGCATTATCAATTAAATTAGGGATCACTCGATGAAATATGCTTTCGTCTTTAGGCAAAAGTAAACTAAGGTTTGCAATGGAGGTGGTTAGCGATTCGGTTGCTGATAAACGTTCATTTAATTTAAGTACAATTGCTTCGCCTATTTTTACATTCAGTTTATTCGCCTGTTCAACGATAACCTCTCTACCACGGGTTTGAGTCACATAATAATTTGCAACCATAACTAGAATTACGAATAGACAAACCCCTACCCCCATCCGAAAGGATAAGCGCTGAAAGAAAGATGTAGATTGTGCACTGTTAATAATAGGCACAGCAGCTGACGATGACACATCATCAGCATGTTCTACAGGCTCATCATTTCTCATTGGCATTCATATTTCCATCATTACATCTAAAAGTATTAATAAAAAGTATAGCGTTTCACCTCACAATTTAAAGCAAACACTTTGAACATCTAATTAATGTAGGGCCTATACTTCTTTAATATAACCGATAGTAAGTACTCAAATTTACGCATTAATTAAAACTGTGTGTACTTTTATAATCAACAACAATATAGATATGCTGTTAAGCTACACTACTTAAATTGAGGACATTAAACAATTGGCCCCGTTAAATAGCACAACTACTAGTAAACTGTGGAGAGAGGATAGAATTGTTTCTATCCTTTACAATAATGGTAATGGTGCAATTTCTGGCAGTGTCATTAATATTGCTATCATTTCCGCAGTCTTATTAAACATTTACCCGTCAACTAAAATACTAACTTGGTTTATCGCTGGCGAAGTCTTAAATTTTGTAAGGTATTTGGTTCACAACCTTTACTTTAAAGACTCCTCACGTACCTCGACACACGCTTGGCTTTTACTTAGTCGTTCGTTCACTGCATTGTCAGGCCTTTTATACGGAATGCTTCCCATTTTCTTTTTCAGTCCAGACAACCACTTATACCAAATGCTTGTTATTTTGCTCCCTGCAGGCATGGCCGCGGCAGCTGTTGGTACGCACGCTATTGATCTATTAACCTACCGTTTATTCATATTTCTTGCAATAACACCCCTTGTAATACGGCTTTATCTTGAAGGCACTGAGGCGCATTTAGTTACCGCGGCGATGCTATGCCTTCTCATGTTAATCATGCTAAGAGCAGCAATACAGTATCGTAACGCAATGATCGAAAATATTGAAATAACCTATTCATTACATTATAGAGCCACGCATGACAGCCTTGTAGGCTTATTAAACAGAGACGAGTTTCAAAATGTATTCAAGTCAAAAGTTGACTCAATTTACAACTCAACAACTTCAATTATTTTTATCGACCTAGATAATTTTAAAACATTAAACGATACATTTGGTCATCAGGCGGGTGATGAAGCACTTATAAAAATTGGTGAGATAATTCGTTCATTACTTAGGCAGTCTGACACTGCAGCTCGTTTTGGTGGCGATGAATTCATGATTTTGATTCAATCCGACACCGTCGATCAAGCAAAAGTCGTGGCACAAAAAGTTATTGACAAAATATCAGACTTTCAAAAAACATTAGCACTCACCACTAAACTTGGCGCAAGTATCGGCATTGGTTATAGCTGTAAGTTCAAAAGTTTTAATGCCTTATTAAAAGCCGCTGATCAAGCCTGCTACCAAGCTAAAGCGGAGGGCAAAGGTAATATTTGTTTAAAAGAAATATGAAATTTAAAAATTAGCAGATTAAGCCACAAAAAATAATTTAGTGTTTGCCTATATTTGCCTAAGCAAATACAATTGCTTTTATGAAAGCTACTGACATTGCACTTTTTTACAAATCCCTTTCTGAGCCAGTACGGCTTCGCATAGTGAACTTACTTCTCCAGCAAAATGAGCTTTGTGTCTGCGACATAATTACTGCACTCTCACTACCTCAAAGCGTAGTTTCAAGGCATCTAGCTTATTTAAAAAAACGCGCTATTGTTACAAGCCGTCGCCAAGGAAATTGGCAATATTATGCATTATCCTCAATGACACCAACTCACCCTTTACACCATTTGTTTAACAGTTTAAAGCAGACGCTTGCTAACTGCTCCGAAGCTAATCACGATATAGAAATACTGAACCAAGCCCCTGACTGTTGTGTAGAGACCTCTTCACAGTAACAAATTTATCAAGGTGAATAATGACAATCCGCGTTGCAATTAATGGTTTTGGAAGAATGGGTCGCCTGGCATTAAGAGCCGCATGGAGTACATCTGCTTTTAATCAAACTTCTACAGGCAAACCTAATAATGGGTTTGAATTTGTTCATATCAATGAAGTCGCTGGCAATAGCGATACTGCTGCACACTTACTTAAATACGATTCAATTCACGGCATTTGGGAGCATGATGTTTCAGCAAGAGATTCTGAGCTAATCATTGACGATAAAACAATCAGTTTTTCTTCAAATCGAAATATTAGTGACACACCTTGGAAAAGTCTAAACATTGACATTCTAATTGACTGCACCGGAAAATTTAAATCAAAGAAAACCCTGCAAGCATATTTAGAACTAGGCATTAAAAAGGTTGTTGTATCGGCCCCAGTAAGGGACGGGACTTTAAATGTCGTTATGGGCGTTAATCATCATTTATACCAGCCAGATCTACACAACATTGTTACTGCAGCATCCTGCACCACAAACTGCATCGCCCCTGTTGTCGATGTAATTCAAAAAGAGTTTGGAATTAAACACGGTACAATCACAACCATTCACGCTATCACCAATACTCAAAGTATACTCGATGAATATCATAGTGACTTACGACGGGCACGTGCATGTGGACAATCACTCATCCCTACATCTACAGGCTCTGCTACAGCTATTGCTGAGATATTCCCGGAACTAAAAGGACGCTTAAATGGTATGGCTGTGAGAGTCCCCCTAGCTAACGCTTCCTTAACAGATTGTGTTTTTGAGCTAGAACAAGCCGTCACTAAAGAGCAAGTTAATCAAACACTAAAAAAAGCATCTCAAACTTACTTAAACAATATACTCGGCTACGAAGACAAGCCATTAGTCTCAGTTGATTACACTAACGATACACGCTCAGCAATTATTGATGCGCCATCAACGATGGTTATTAATCAGACTCAATTAAAAGTATTTGTTTGGTATGACAATGAGACGGGGTATGTAAACCGCATGATGGAACTCGTTTGCTTGGTTGGTAATGCGCTCAAACAATAGCTAAAACTACAAAGATTTTCTGAAAAAGATACATATGGATAAAAAGCTCTCTCAATATTTAACCGTAACCGGCTGCTACTGGGCATTTACCTTAACAGACGGTGCATTACGTATGTTGGTGGTTTTATATTTCCACCAACTCGGCTATGGAGCCTTGGATATAGCTAGTTTATTCATTTTATATGAATTTTTTGGCATGATAACCAACTTATTTGGAGGCTGGTTAGCAGCACATAAAGGCCTTAATTTAACACTAAAGCTAGGTTTATTAATACAAATTGTAGCGCTTTTAATGCTACTTTTACCGCCCTCTTTACTCACCGTCGCTTACGTTATGCTAGTCCAGGCTTTATCAGGCATTGCAAAAGATTTAAGTAAAATGAGTGCTAAAAGCAGCATTAAAGTACTTATACCCAACGAAGCTCAACCTAAGCTTTATCACTGGATAGCCTTACTTACCGGTTCGAAAAATACGTTAAAAGGTATTGGGTTCTTTTTAGGTGCTGCACTTCTTGGCGGTATTGGTTTTCAAGGTACGGTAATTTTTATGGCGGCTATGCTTAGCCTCGTACTAATTATCAGCCTGTATTTCCTTCAGAACGACTTAGGCACACGACCTTTCAAAGCAAAATTTAAAACGTTATTTTCAAAGAGTTCGCAAATCAACCGTTTGTCTGCTGCACGTTTATTTTTATTTGGTGCACGTGACATCTGGTTTGTAGTCGCCTTACCTGTGTATTTACAAACACATTTAGATTGGAATCATTTAGAAGTAGGTACATTACTCGCTGTTTGGATAATTATTTACGGCTTAGTACAAACCTTTTCACCAAAGATTACACAAACCATTTCAAACAAGGTTCCTAGTGGCTATTCTACATTTTTATGGGCACTACCTTTAATCATCATTATGGCAGTTCTCGCATATTATGAGTCATCAATAGGTCTTACCTCCGAAATAATAGTGATTGCATTACTTATTTTTGGTGCTTTTTTTGCTATCAATTCATCCATACATTCGTATTTAATTATCGCGTACGCAAAAGAAGATGGTGTTTCGCTTGATGTTGGTTTTTATTACATGGCAAATGCGGGAGGCCGATTACTAGGTACTTTACTATCAGGCTTTCTATATCAACACTATAGTTTGACGGCTTGCCTAATCTCATCATCTTTATTTATCAGTGTTGCAGCGATCATTTCATTTACCCTACCAAAACATCACTAAACGTTATCTATCGATATCCCCTATTGCTAACGCTGTCTCTGTACCAATCATGACTTTTTTTCTCAAAGCCCCCCACCGATACTCATTAAATGCTCCAGTGCTTTTAATAACCCGATGACAAGGGATTAAATAAGCAATATTATTTTTACCAATTGCAGATGCGACGGCTCTAACACTTGATTTAGCACCAATAGAGTCTGCTAATTGTTGATAAGAGCGTAAGCCACCTTCTGGAATTGATAATAAAGCCTGCCAAACCTTCAATTGAAAAGGTGTTCCTTTTAGATAGAGATGCAATGACTTTTCATCAACCGATAAAGATGAGCCTGAATTTGAATGATCTTTTTGAGGAAAAATTCGTTCGATCAAATTCTTCGTTTCTGATTGCGCAGGGTAAATACTTGCGCCTGGCCAATCGAATTCAAGCTCTTGTATGTAATGCTCCGAGTCACGCAAGTCATCAAAAAAAGCTAGCTTACAAATACCTCTCTGCGTAGTCGCGATTAAACAAAATGAAAAAGGTGTTTCATGAATGCCATAACCAATATCTAATCCACTACCTTGTTTTTTGAACTCTCCTGGCGTAACACCTTCACACTGAATCATTAAGTCATGTAAACGACTAGCACTACTAAGGCCGCTATCTAACGCCGCATGTAAAACACTTGTTTTTTTTAATAATGATTTTGCGTAGTCCTGAGTGAGAAACATTAGAAATTGCTTAGGAGAAATACCTACCCAACTTGAAAACAAACGCTGAAGGTGAAACTCACTAATACCAACATAACTGGCGACATCGGATAAATTTGGTTGAAGCTCCATATTGTCGCTTAAAAACTCAATCGCCTTTGAAATATTTTTATAGTGTTTATGCTGCTCAATCGCCGACATACTCAAACATACCTTCATGTTATAAATAATATTTACACATCTTAATTCAATACCATTCACCAATACGACCCAGTTCTTGCTATTGACCATAAATAAGAAAAAGTTATGACCATCGAACATATTTAATAAAGCTAGAACATACCTAGAATTAATATCAAGCATGCGCATATTAACAAAATGCCCTTGTAGTATTTAATCTTTCATCGCTATACTGTTTATTCAATATCCTAAGTTTTCAAACTCTAAAAATAATATATGAAAGGAGAACAGTATGAGTGAGCAGACAGCTGAGTTACCCATCTCACAAAATGAATATATAGCAGGAGCTTTTTTTGGATTGGTCACTTTAGACCTCTTTATGTTTCTAACCCATTGTTTATTAAATGGAACTACCACAGGCTACGACCTATCAACCATAGTCATTACTCTGCCTATTTTATTGGTTATCTATTTTCAACGTTTGCATTCTCACCAAGACCATTAATTAAAGACCTCTACTCGTTGGTGCTGAACCTGCGTTCTCACCAGCGCCTTATTCTATTTCAAACAACAATCCTCTCCGACTTTTCCAGAATATTCTATTTTGGTATTGATATTGCAATTAATTAAAATATATCGATTCCACATCTAAAAGCGTCAAAAACCGGTCACGCTTTGCCTATCACGGAACGAAAGAGGACAAAACAATGGCACATATATCAACCGAACAAGCTCTTCAAATACCTCAAAACCTTCGTCAGCAAAATTCACAGACGGGATCTGAGGCAACTGCCGGCACAAAAGATAAAAAACACCTTTCTGATGATGATGTCACCATTCTTAGGCTACAAACCAACCCTAATATCAAAAAAGTGAAAGTTGAAACTTACAAAAATGAATTAGGACATGATAATGCGATTGTACAAGAGACCTTAAAAAACAAGCTTGCTGAGTATAAATTAAGTACAAATACACAGTTAAAAGTTGAGAAAGATATGTTTGGTAATGTATCGATTAAAGGCGCATTGCTTCAAAGTGACCTAGAACGTATCAGCGAAGACCTAAACAATAGTGAGACCTTTAAAGACTCATTTAGCCGCCTGAGCCAACAACAACCTACGCTTAATTACGTTGATAACGTTGTAAAACTATCGAGCGCTTACGGTGTAGGGAATAATTTATTTAATTCTCTGATTAGTGAAGATAATGAATACAACAAGCTTAACGATATCGCTCACCGCTACGACACCTTGAAAAATACAACAGAAATTAAAGATAGCTTACAAAGCACTTACAAGGGATCAGTAGGCTCTATCAATGAATATGATAGCTCATCCCTTAACAGCGATAGCTATCAATTCACTTTAAATGCCTAATTAAGCGCCGGCTAAGTAAAAGCAGAAACATCACCGCAACCTTCTCGAATAACCACGGGAGGTTCGCTTGAGAGGTCAACGACAGACGTTGCATCAAAACCACAAAAACCACCATCTATGACTAGATCTAAAGAATGCTCCAAGGTTGAACGAATATCATAAGGGTCAGTCATCGGATCATCGTCACCAGGAATAATTAGCGTTGTACTCATTAGAGGTTGTGCTAACTCCTCTAGTAATGCCAATGCAATTTTATTATCCGGAATACGAATACCAATCTGACGACGCTTAGGGTTCATTAATCGTCTCGGCACTTCAGTCGTTGCATCTAAAATAAAGGTATAAGCCCCTGGCGTATGGGCTTTAATTTGACGGTACTGCACATTACTAACTTTGGCATATGTTGATATGTCAGAAAGGTCACGACACATTAACGTAAAATTATGCTTATCACTTAATTTGCGAATTTGACGGATACGATCTACCGCTCGCTTATCATCCAAATGACAACCTAACGCATAAGCAGAGTCTGTTGGGTAAGCAATTACACCACCTTGTTCAATGATATCCACAGCTTGACGAATCAATCTGGCCTGGGGGTTTTCTGGATGGATTTGAAAAAACTGGCTCACATTAAGCTCCTTTTGAACCACCCATGCAATCAGGTGACTTAGGTGTCTGTTGTTTTAATAGCTCCCACTCATCAGGAGAATAGGTATGCAGTGCCAACGCGTGTAGCCCTTCCTGCATCAACTCACTTACAGCTCCATAGACTTTTTGGTGTCGTGCTACTTTAGACATATTGTCAAAATCACTACTGACCAAAGTAAGTTTAAAGTGTGTTTCAGAATTTTCAGGAACACTATGCATATGACTTTCATTGATAAGATCAAGATATGCCACATTAATTGTAGCGCTCACCATTGACTGTATTTTTTTTTGTCTTTCCACTCTGAACTCCTTGATTATATACTTTTCACCCTATAAATATTGTCAAAAATATTACTGCTTCTTCTGTCATAAAGCGAGGAAATTCATGTAAATACAAAACAACAACAAAGAGTCACAGTGTTAGATCGATTATTTTGCGAAGATAGAACTTAATCAGCAGCTAGACATAAACAGAAAGTATTGAATCTAAAAAGAAAATTCGGCAATTTCAAAAAAGCATCTACACTGAAAAATAATACAAAAACAAAATTACGTAATAAAATCGTAAGTGTAAAGATAGGGGAAATAAATGAAGATAGCACTACTTGAAGACGAGATTGAACAAGCCGAAAACTTAAGTGCGCTATTAGTTGAAGATGGACACGGTTGTGATTACTTCCACACAGGAAAATCATTTGCTTATGCCGTGCTACATAATAGTTATGACTTGCTGATTCTAGACTGGCAACTTCCAGATATGGAAGGAACTGAAGTGTTAAAAGAAATTAGATCTGGGTTAAGCTGGCGAATTCCAGTTTTATTTCTAACACAAAAAGACGGTGAAAATGATATTGTCACCGCACTCGATGCGGGCGCTGACGACTACCTGGTTAAACCTGCCCGCCCTGCGGAATTAAAAGCAAGACTAAATGCGCTTAGCCGAAGAACAAGCACCGACGCTGAAGAACAAGAGGAGCTGATCGTTGGTCCATATGTTATCAACGTAAACAAACGAACAATTCTATCCAGCGGAGAAGATGTAACATTAACAGATAAAGATTTTGATTTAGCTTTATTTATGTTTCAAAACATCGGACGCTTACTTTCAAGAGATTTTTTACTTGAAAGAGTTTGGGGTATTTCAAGTAATATAAATACGAGGACTGTCGATACCCACATGAGTCGCTTAAGACGAAAGCTGAATATAAAACCCGAAAATGGCTTTAGAGTAAAAACAATCTATCAGCATGGCTACCGCTTAGAGCGCGCTAGCGAATGAACGTCAGATAAAGTATTTTGTTAAAATAAACCTGTCCGGAGATAGTACATGCAAGTGAGCCAATACGTTTCAGCAAATATAAAGTATTTTGTATTACTATGCTGTATTTTGGTCACTTGCAGTTTTTCAACAAATACAGTTTCCAAAGAAAATGAAAGTAAAAACCAAGAATGGCATTACACTTTAAGACCTTCTGACAATTTTCAAAACGTCAGCAAGAAACTACTCAATACTCAACATACTTGGTCAGATTTAGTACGCCACAACCGCATTGATAACATTGCTTCACTTGAACCTGGCTCGATTATTCGTGTCCCAATGCAATGGTTAAAAAAACAACCAAAACCAGCAAAGATATTGTCTGTATCCGGTAGTGCGCAAATCAAAAGAACCAAAGACACTTATTTTAAGGTTTTAAAAGCTAACATGCCTGTTTATGTGGGTGACGAAGTGGCAACCAAAAATGGCGTACTTCTAATTAAACTCGCTGATGATTCACTTATACGACTAGAAAAAGACTCTAATTTGATTTTTAATAAGTTATCGCACTACGGTAAAACCGGCATGGTCGACACTCAACTTCGACTAAAAAAAGGTTCATTATCGACAGAAGTTACCCCGTTGGTTAAAGGTTCCAGCTATGAAATCACAACACCGTCAGCCGTAGCAGCTGTTAGAGGGACAAAATTTCGTCTCGAAACAATACCACTAGAAACTAAAATAGAAGTAACAGAAGGCTCTGTAAATTTTAGCCATAAATACGGCTACGCTATCGTTAATTCAGGCGAAGGTGCGCGCATAAAACAAGGAAGCACAGCCATTGAAAAAAGCAGCCTACCTGCTGCACCCGAAGCGCAGTTCGCTAAAAAGGTAATTAAAGACCTTCCCACCACACTACAATGGAAAGACAAAGAAAACTCACAAAACTATCATTACGAACTTTCTGACAGTGATCGAAAATTAATTCAAACAGTCAACACACACGCACCTGAAGTCACGCTTGATAATATCAAAAATGGCGATTATCAAATTGCCATGCGTGCAGTAAACGAAAAAGGTTTTGGCGGTATGAGTGAGCACGCTACATTATCCGTCAATGTTCCTTCTGAGTTAGCTGAGCAACTCGCACCACTTGATGGAAGTATTATTGATACTACTAAACCAACATTTTCGTGGAAGTTTAAAGACTCAAACCTCCAAGGAAAATTACAAGTATCAGATAACTCCGATTTTAAAAGAATTTTAACCAATTTTGATTTCAACCCCTCTACGCAAACATCATTAAGTAGAGACTTAGCGCCGGGGAATTATTTTTGGCGCGTCATTGCATTAGCTAATAACAGCCAAGAAAGCACTAGTACTACCCGTGAATTAACTATTCGCGGTTTACTAAAACCTGTTAAAATTTTGAGTGTTAATTATATTGAAAATCAAGTGGGATTATTTTGGGGAAATATTCCTCATGCAACAGGTTATACTTTACAAGTATCTGACTCTAGTAATTTCCAAACGATATTAAAAGAAGAAATAATTGAAAAAACGAAAGCTCATTTAAGACTTAGCCCTGGAAAACGTTACTATGCTAGAGTAAAAGGAATTAGCGATGAACGGTTCGCGTCTAATTACGGGCCCGTCAAAGAACTGTATATTGGAAATTAACATTTAAAGCAGATTACCTAAAACTATTTTAGTTTTACACATAAGGTTGTCTGCGCTGCCTCAAAAAATTATAAATAAAGGACAAGCAACCGCTAAACCATGTCATCCAAGTTAAATGACCCACGCCCTTACGAGCAATACCTCCTCACGCTTGCATTGTTATTTATTAGCGGCTTGCTTATATACGCTCAAGCAGCGAAGCGTTTAGATTTACTAGCCTATGATATTTCCATCAATGTCACCCCTGCACCGGTAGACCCAAATACAGTTATTATCGCCATTGATGAGAAAAGCCTTAATGGCATAGGTCAATGGCCTTGGCGACGCGGCGTTCATGCTCAATTAATCGACAAACTTACTGAATACAATGCAGCACTCATCTCTTTCGACATTCTCTTTTCTGAAAGAGGAGCGGCATACCCTGAAGACGATGCCGTCTTTGCCCGAGCAATTAAAAATAACGGCCATGTAATTTTACCCCTGCACATAAATCCCTTAAGCCACGGCAATACTCTTTCTGAAATACTCCCAATTCCTGAGCTGGTAAAGTCAGCACAAAGCTTAGGTCATGTGCATGTCGATATTGATGAAGATGGCTTAGCTCGAGGGCTATACCTAAACTCTGGCGTTGGAGATGCATTTTGGCCAAGTATTTCAATGGCTATGGCAAGTGAAACCAATCCGATGATTAAATATATCAGAGAGGTAGAAAGCCTAAAAGCAGCGCCATATATGTCTGTAAAAACACAGTACCGATTAATTCCCTTTGCAGGCCCTGGTGGAACCTTTCCAACTTATAGTTATCTCGATGTCATGTTGGACCAAGTGCCAGCCGAAGTATTTCGAGATAAAACAGTATTAATCGGTGCTAGTGCTGTTGGTTTAGGAGATATTATTCCAACGCCCGTATCAAAATCTACACACCCTATGTCGGGGGTTGAATTACACGCAAACGCATACTCTGCATTAATGACAAATACCACAATTCAGCCCGTATCTTCAACTTGGGGCTATTTGCTAACCTTTGCATTTATCATGATTCCTATTTTACTTTTCCCTCGTTTAAAGCCTACATATGTCATGCCTTCGACAGCATTACTGGTTGGCCTCGTTATCGCATTTAGCTATCTATTAATTGCCTATGATCATACGTGGTTCCCACCAATTAATAGCGTTATTGGGATTTTAATCGCATACCCACTATGGAGCTGGCAACGAATGCGTCACCTCAATAGTTTTTTAAATAACGAATTAGCCAGATTAACTAAACAACAGAATATCGATGTTCGAAAGTTAGATCAGCATCCAATTGAAAAAGTTTTTCTATCGCTGACAGCACTACTAAAACCTCAGCATTACTTACTCATAAAGAATAATTTAACGCTACATAGTTTTGAAAAAGAAAACCTAACTAAAACTAAAATTAAAATATTAGGTCAATGGCAACACTCAGGATATGACAGCTGGATAAAGCTTAAACAAGGAAAAGACACTTTCAAGCTAGGGCTTTCTTGGGAAAAATCTGAAAGCACAAATAACAACAGAGCAAATGTAATTGAATTTTTGAATAAACTAAATTTACTCTCACCACCAGACCGTAAAAATAGACGTTACTATGAGCGTATTGCAGGTCGCATAGCGCAGGTTAGAGATGCCATTAACTCAATGCAGGACATGCGAGCGTTTATCACTAAAGGCTTTGAAGAAATGCCTGGCGCTGTCATTGTAACAAACCCCGTTGGCATTATAGTTTTTTGCAATAGCCAAGCACTGAGCTGGTTAAATAAAGAAGAACAAGATTTAGTCGGTAAGCCAATACATTCATTATTTGACCCTATCCTACACGGTGCAATTATCGAGCACATAGGTCAAGCCCTAATATCTGGTGAACAAAGCAATGATGAAATTCAACATAATAATAAAGACCTACTTATCCACTGCGTACCTTTTCTAGTTGATATTGATAGTGATGCAGGCTTGATGATTACACTTTCAGATATTACAAAAATTAGACAGCAACAACGAGAGAAAAACCAGTTAATTGACTTTCTTTCGCATGATGTACGCTCACCTCTAGTATCACAGTTAGCCATGTTACACGGATTAAAGACAGGTAGAATTGAATGGCACAGCAATTTAATCGGTGATATAGAACGACATGCTAAACGCAGTTTAAATTTATCAGATCAATTTCTACAGATAACACGCGCTGAACAAACCGCCGAACAAGAATTTTATGAATTCGATTTAACAAACACCATTGAAAATAGTATTGATGCTCAATCACACTTCGGACACTCAAAACAGATTAATATCATTTTTGAGGAAGCCGAGCCTATATGGTTATTAGGAAATGCGGAGTTAATGGAGCGTATGATAACAAATTTATTATCTAACGCTATTAAATACAGCCCTACTGACACAACCATAACCATAACGTCAAACTTAGCGAACGGCCATGCACAGCTTAAAATTAACGATCAAGGCTTTGGCATAGAGAAACATGAACTACCATATATATTTAATCGCTTCCGCCGCCAACGTAACTCAGAAATAAGTGGCGAAAAAGGAGCGGGCCTTGGCCTCAATTTCGTAAAAGTTGTTGTAGAAAAACATCAGGGCACCATCTCTATAGAGAGCGAGGTTGGACAAGGCACCTCTTTTACCATCGAGCTTCCTGCACTTGAAAACCAGCTTTAAATAGGGTTAAGAGTGATTTAATGTCACGCTAGAAGTTGATTTAATCTATTCAATAAGTAAATGCTGTAGCAGAATATCTTATACTTCAATAAAAGATATGAGAAGAAATTGTTAGAACACTTCTAGCCTATTAGAAAGACTAAGGTCAAATTCTTATTAAAGCAGTCATAACAGAGGTGCTTTAATAAGCACCTCTGTTGCGTGTATCAGTCGAAAGGATGTCTTAAAACGATTGTTTCATTACGATCCGGACCCGTTGAAATAATATCAACCGGCGCTTCGATTAACTGCTCTATATATTTAATATAGTTACGTGCATTTTCTGGAAGCTCTTCTAATTTTTGAACACCTAAAGTTGATTCACTCCAACCTGGCAATGTTTCAAAAATAGGCTCTAGATCTTCATAACCACGACCATCTAAAGGTGGACGCGATAATTCTTTACCAGCCTTAGTTTTGTAAGCAACACAAACCTGAATACTCTCTAGACCATCTAAAACATCAAGCTTAGTTAAACAAATACCAGACACACTGTTAATTTGAATTGCATGTCGTAAGCCAACCGCATCAAACCAACCACAACGACGAGCCCTGCCTGTCGTTGCGCCAAACTCATGCCCTTTAGCAGCAAGGTGCTTACCATCATCATTAAATAGCTCTGTTGGAAAAGGTCCAGAACCAACTCGTGTTGTATAGGCTTTAGTAATACCTAATACATAATCTAAGTACATCGGCCCAAAACCACTTCCAGTCGCTGTACCACCGGCCGTCGTATTAGAAGACGTTACAAATGGGTAAGTACCGTGATCAATATCTAGCAAGGAGCCTTGAGCGCCTTCAAATAAAATATTTTCGCCATTTTTACGAAATTCATGAAGTACGTCTGTTACATCAACTGCCATTGGTAATAATACTTTGGCCATTTCCAATGTTTCAGTCAGAGTTTTTTGATAGTCGACAGGCTCAACTTTATAAAAGTGTTCCAATACGAAGTTATGATATGTCATTACTTCTTTAAGTTTTATCGCAAATGACTCAGCATCAACCAAGTCACCTAAACGTAAACCTCTACGCGACACCTTATCTTCATACGCAGGCCCAATACCACGCCCAGTAGTACCGATTTTATCAGCACCTTTCGCAATTTCACGCGCTTGATCAAGTGCCACGTGATAAGGAAGTATCAGTGGGCAAGCCAAACTAAGCTGTAAGCGTTCTTTAACCGGAACACCTTTCGCTTCAAGTTCAGACATTTCTTTTAATAGAGCATCTGGCGCCAATACAACACCATTACCAATTAGGCAAGATACGTTCTCTCGTAAGATACCTGATGGAATAAGGTGTAGTACTGTTTTTTCACCATCAATCACTAAGGTGTGACCTGCATTATGCCCACCTTGAAAACGTGCAACTGTTGCGACCTGCTCAGTCAATAAATCAACAATTTTACCTTTGCCTTCGTCACCCCATTGAGTGCCCAAAATGACAACATTCTTACCCATAATATCTCTTCTCATTATAACTTTAGGGACGGACTAATATCCGTCGTACACGTACTAAATTAGTATAATTTTCAATTCATACTCAAGCATTACAAGTCTTTTAATTGCCACTCATCATTCTCAAGTACTAAACGTTTTTTGCAATTATAAGCTTCATGCACATCATAGGCACTTAACTGCTGCACTACGCGTTCTGTTTTTCTTAGCTCTGCAATTTTCTCTAATAAGGTTTCATCATCCCCAGCAGGCGCCAAAATACCTAAAGCACTTACTGATGAATCAACTTTTGATTTCTCGACTAATCTTACCAACGACTTTAAGTCTGCACTAAAACCCGTAGCAGGGCGTGATTCACCGAAATCTTTACCAATGTCATTATATCGACCACCTTTTGCCAAGGCATGTCCGTAATTTGTGCTAAAAGCTGAAAATAAAATACCTGTATGGTAGTTATAGCCACGAAGTTCACAAAAATCGAAACCAATTTGAACATTTGAAAAACGCTTCTGGATTTGTAAGGTAATTGCTTGAAGCCCATCTATCGCATTCACAACAGAAGGTAATAATGTATCTAGTTTTTCAACCTTTGATCTAATTTGATCCAAAGCTTCAATACCACCACTTAAATTAGCAATATCTCGAATTAGCCGAATAACAACAGCATTTTCTTTACTCGACACTCTATCAGCGGCAGTAGCAAGTGCATCAAGATCAGGTAATGATTTACGGCTTAGCGCATCAAATAACTGTGACTCTAACTCACTCGTCATTTCTGTCGATTCAACCAACCCCCTATAGATACCAACATGCGCCAAATCAATGTGAATTTGCTTAACACCTGCTAATTCAAGGGTATTTAACATTAAAGATATAATTTCTATGTCGGCACTAGAATCTGCTTCACCAAATAACTCACAACCAATCTGTAAAGGACTACGATTAGTTAGCGTATGTGCAGGCCGAGTATGGAGAACAGTATCAACATAACAAAGCCGACTAATACCCTTACTCTTTAGTAAATGGGTATCAATACGAGCAACCTGAGGCGTTATGTCGGCTCTTACTCCCATCATTCTACCAGTTAGCTGATCCGTTACTTTAAACGTCTGTAAATCAAGATCATTACCGGTACCGGTCAATAGCGACTCGATGTATTCAATCAATGGTGGAGAAACTAGTTCATAACCATGACGAGCATAAGTGTCTAGCATAGACCGCCTCATTTGCTCAACTGCCCATGCTTCTGGAGGCAATAACTCGTCGACTCCGTCCGGTAATAACCAGCGTTCTGACACACTCATATCTATACTCTTTTACTTAACACCCGAAAGTCCGCGATTTTACCGTTTTATTCCCCACAAAAGAACCAGTTTTTCACTTTTGTGCATATATTTATTCAGAAGCGAGCATATACCGACTTTAAACCATAATTAAAAAACGATTAGCAAGCTAAAAACACTCAAATAAACTTACTCCCCCAAAGGCCTATCTATAACTGACTAAGCGAACCCAAGTAATCCATAGCACGCTGCTCAGACCAATAACGCTTATTTTTATTAAAACTCATAAAGCCAACATGCCCGCCAAATTCAGGTGTTTCTAGCATCACCCTTGAATTACGCTCAACCAGCTTATAAGGAAAACATTCTGGCGTTAGAAATGGGTCATTTTTAGCACTTACCATTAGAGTAGGCACTCTTATATTCTCAATATGCTGCTTGCTACTACTTTTCGACCAATAATCTTCAGCACTATCAAACCCATTCATCGGCGCTGTATATTGGCTATCAAAGTCATAAAAGTTTTTAATTTTTGAAAAGTGCGTTAAATCTATTTCATCAGGGTATAAACGTTTTTTATCTCTTAACTTCTGCTTTAAACTACCTAAGAAATTTTTCATATAAATCACATTTCTGGTCTGAGCAAGCAGCCTTGAGCTACTTGCTAGATCGCACGGCACAGAGAAAACAACAGCCCCTAATATCTTTGATGATAAACGCTCCCCCCCCAATCCAAGATGTATGAGCGTTTTATTCCCGCCAATACTAAAACCAACCAAAGCAATTTCTTCATATGACTTTGTTTTCGCATAATTGATCACTGTCTCCAGATCATTTGTTGCACCACTATGATAGGACGATAAATGCCGATTCGGCTCACCACTACACGAACGAAAATTCCACGCAAGCGAGTCCCAATTATGATTTGCTGCCGCTGCCGCCATCCCGAGCATATATGGGCGACGACTATGCCCCTCCAGACCATGCGTTAAAACAACCAAACGTTTATGACCCGAACACACCCAATCCAAATCTAAAAAGTCATTATCGGGCGTTTCTATCCGTTCCCTGACAAAAATACGGTCATCCAAACGCCTAAACACCGAAGGGTAAATACTTTGAAAATGTCCATTTTTCAGCCACCAAGATGGGCTATAACTCATAACTGAAACACCTGAATAAAATAATGACTTAAAATAAGACCAAGAAGAATAATTAAACAAACATCATTATGATGCAATTTTAACCATTTTTTCTAGTATCTTTTAGAATATAGAAAAATAGTTCACTTTCTTTATAAGCAACTATTGACGACCGAAGTTCAACTAGATAATATGCGCTCCGTTGTGACATTCCCCGATAGCTCAGTTGGTAGAGCAACGGACTGTTAATCCGTTTGTCGCTGGTTCGAGCCCAGCTCGGGGAGCCATTACAACACCATCAAAAAGCAATTACTTGCTAGCAATATCTGCCGACACTACCTAAACGCTCAATAGCAACAAAACCATTACTAAACCCCAAAAAGCATTCAAACACGACCTAATTACACATTTACTTTTCCGCTTCAGAAAACACAAACACCAGAAACAAAAAAGCCCCGCAAAAATACGAGGCTAAATTGATATATCCCTATCGCTAATCCTTAGCTTTTGTCCGTTCAACAATTTGCTCAATCCCTATGAGCAATGGTCATCCTGACCCCGTTAATCCTTAACGATAATTTCCTTTAATCCCTTGCTGTCCTAGCTATGTGATACATCTTAGTGGCATAACATGAATAAAAATACAGACAATTTCCTAATAGCATGTGCGATATCTCTTACATAACCAAGAGTTCATTAAACCATCGCATTCATTTTTAAAAATCTATGACTCATCGTTTAAAATTCAAGCTTTGCTTTTAACAGTAACGCCAACTCTGAACCGTTGGGCGACATAAGCTCAATTATTTGATCAGAATCAGTATACGTAAGTGCTGACGAGAAATTCCAAAAATCATCCCACTGATACTGCGCTAATAAAGTCGATGAAAGCACCTCTGGCTCCTCAAACCAAGAACTTAAGAAACTCATAACCAAGTCATCATTCAAATAAGTTTTACCCCACCCTAATGTCCATGATTGAACGGTATCCCTTTTAAGATTATGGTCCAGCGTCGGTTTTTGTATTACCTCCTCAAAAACCCACACTCCGGCACTTAGCTGATGATTATTTGACGTGGTATATTCAAAACCAAAAGCAGTTTCAACATGCGATTTTTCTTTACCTGAGAAATTTTCAAGTTCATTTTTTTTATAGCCTAAATCTAATTCCAATAATAAACGCCCTATCGCCCAAGTTGTGCTTAGCCCAATAAAATCATAACGAGCGACCGCTATTATTAAGCCGCCTGGCTGCTTAATATCGATCACAGTAAGCGGCTCATTTCCATAAAGGTGGGCGTACATAAACGAAATATCTAACCCTTTCCAGCCTTGTGTTACACGAACACCCCATTCATCATTTAATGAATCCTCTAACTCATCCAATAAGGTAGTATTTTTTTGCTTGTAAGTATTAATGCGCGCAGAGGTAAGGTAAAAGGACTGAATTTTGGTATTTGAGAAATAACAGTCCGCTAGAATCATATCCTGAGATAAACGAATATTACTGTAATCCGTCAATAGTGGTTCAGTAAAATCGAAAGGGCTCACAACATCCACAGCAAATGCTCCCTCTATAGCCCCCCAAGACAAGCCCTGACGACCAATTTTTGCTACACAAGAAGATTCACTCAACTGCAACCACGCTTCTTGTAACTTGTTATGTCCAAATGACTCTCCATCAACGCCAAGCTGCTGATCATCATGCCCATAATAAGTATATTTATTATCTAAACGTAAATAAGCCCCGTCCCAAGGCGCTGCTTCATATTCAACACGCATTTCACTGCGGGAAATTTTAAGCTGCTCACCCTGAAAAAAAGTTTGCTGCAATGTTATATGCAAACCCTTACGCCAAGAATCATCTACATGAGAATCTTGAAGCTCAAATTCAAATTCATCACCAGCCAACAGATCTTCTTCATACAAGGCTTCGGCTTGCGCCCATACACTGGAGAATGGGTAGATTAAGACAAAAACAATATAACAGCTCCACCAACGAGAAAATCTAAACATTTTTAAAGGTGTAAAACTTATCAATTTTATTTATCCTATTTTTATCTTTCAACAAATACTTAATCACAACCCCCTTCAACTTAGCAGGTACTAGGTAAAAATATGCCACCGCCCGTATTATATTCTTTGCAGAACTGCCCCTACGCGATACGAGCTAGAATGGGTATTCTATTAGCGAAACAAACCGTTATGCTTCGCCCTATTCTCTTAAATAATAAACCGAAAGATATGCTCACCGTATCCCCGAAAGGTACGGTCCCTGTTTTAGTACTGAGTCAAAACAATGTGATCGATGAAAGTTTAGACATCATGATATGGGCGTTACGCGAAAGCGATCCAAGCAACTTATTATATAGTCATAAACCCGATTTTTTTTCTACCATGATGAAATTCATTAACGACAACGACCACGAATTTACCCATTTACTCAGCCAATACAAGGTATCCAAACGCTACCATAAATCTTCTGAAATCAGTGACCGCCAACAATGTGAATATTTTATTATTAGACTTGAACAGCAACTAAACAAACACCCGTTCATAATGGGCGATCAACCCTGTTTGGTCGATTATGTAATACTTCCATTCATCCGACAATTCGCAAAAGTTGACCGCAAGTGGTATCTACAAGCACCCTACCCAAAGCTTCAACAATGGCTCAACAACCACCTTCAGAGCCGATTATTCTCAAAAGCCATGGTCAAACACCCCTTATGGTTAGAAACGCATGAAAGCATTTTGTTTGGTGGAGAGTAATACTACCCAAAAAGGTAACAGCCAAAAAACACCACTAAAACTGCGCTCTAAGCACCTCTAGGCTTTTCTCACGATAAGCAAAGTCTGTTAAACTACGCTGCGTCAAAAAACCTTCTTCAACATCAATATTCATGGCCAACTGTTCAGTTTTCATTTTTGATAACCGTTTAAGTTTCAAATTATATACAGTCAGATCTCTAGCAACCCAAACATGGTTAAACTGCTCAAACTGTTTAAATACAGTACGCTTATGCAGACTGCCTCGCTTATCATAAGCCTGCACCTTCAAGGCAATTAAACGCGCCTTATCGATCCAAAGCAAAATCCGACTATAGTTAGTTTTCTTTAAACGAACGAGCCTTGGTAAAGCCTCAATCACCCACACCTCGACACCCGAGTAAGCGCCTTCTTGAACGATTCTATAATCATATTCATCGGTCTTCCCCGACTCCATATCTTCAGTAGTAAACTCTGAGCCAAATAAAGAGACCGGCTCTTGATCCTCACCCGTACCACTAGCCATCCGCTTCACTTTTCCCAGCGCAGATAAATACAACCAAGACTCTGTATCTTTAAGCACATCATCATAGCTATATGTAAGCATCCCAACACCTTTTTCACTTGCAGGCTGTAGAATTATTGATATTGCCTGACTATCTTTTTTATCATCACCTAGTTGTCGAGAAACCGACTCTATAACTCTTACCCGCGGGTTTTGCGTACAAACAATTTTTTTATTTTTTATGACATAAGGGCAAGAAGATAAGCGCGATTTACTAAGCACCCTATCAGCGGCTTCTCTTTGCTGCCTATCGACTTTATCCATAATATTTCTAGCGCTGAGCTGCTCACTAGCTTCAACCATGGTGCTAGATAATAAAAAAACACCAACAATAAAAACGAACACTAACTGCATTGGATATCACCTTCTTGCTTCACCGCTTCTTTCTCTAAATACCGCTTACGGCCTAAGTCGGGCTTAATCCATTGAATAAGCGCAGGTAACAACAAAAGATCTGATGACAAAGCTACCACAATTGCTAACGAGCCAAAAATACCTGTTTTCGCTAAACCTAAATAATCAGAAAAGGCTAGCATTGAAAAACCAATCGCCAACACCAGCGTAGTAAATGTAACCGCTTGCCCCACCTCTTTAATAGTACTCTTAAGTGCTGCATCTACATCTCCAGACTCGAACCATGCATCGCGATAATGAGCAATAAAATGTATCGTGTCATCAACAGCAATCCCAATAATCAATGGCGCAATAATTAACGTATCCGTATCCAAGGGAATCCCTAAAAGCCCCATCACACCAAAGGTAAAGAACGCCGGCAATAAATTGGGAACCATCGAAATAAGGCCTGCCTGAAACGAACTCAGCGAAACAACCATTAATATAGTAATAATCATCAACGCGAAGCCAAAGCTTTTAATTTGCGCCCAGCTAATGTGATCAATAAGCTCCATCATTAACGACAAGCCCCCCGTTACGCCAAGCTCCATATTTGGATACTGCAACTTTAAGGGAGAAAAATGCCGATCCAAATCAGTTTTAACCGTCTCGAAAAAATTTGTATATTCATAAGACCCCTTATTTCGGAGCTGAATAGATATGTGGCTTTGGGAATAATCATCATTAACAACATTACGTCGATCTCTAGAGTTCGCACTATCAAATAAGTAAAGCAGTTGAGCGGTTAATCTTTCATTATCCGGAATACGATTAAAACTTTCTTGGCCTTCATGCATAATTTGATTGGTATCTTTAACAAAATCCGCCAAAGAAAACGTCTTTACCACAAATTCTGGGTACGTTGCTTCAATGTAGGTTTGTATGTCTGCAATCACTTGCAAAACTTGAGGGTTCTTTAAGGCGTCAGTTTCACCAAAATCAAGCATAAACTCTAGATTTTGACCTCCCATCATATGCTCATCAACAATATTATAGGTGACCCTAATTTCACTATCTTCTTTTGTCAGCTCTGCTAGATTCGTATCAACCTTTACCTGTGTTGCACCATAGATAAAAGCAATAAAAATAGACATATAGATAAAAATAATGGGACCTGTACGTGGCTTAACGAAACCTGGAATCTTATTTAACGCTTCCTGTAACCACCCCACAACTTGACCTTCAACTTGCTCCGGCGCATGGCTGTCGAGCTCTTTTCCTTTCTTTTTCTCCCCATCCTCTTTATATGGGTGCCAAATATCGAGCAAAACAGGCAATAGAAAAATTGTAAATAAGAAAGCAACGCCGACACCCAATGCAGAATTAAGACCAAAAATCGAAATTTGAGGTAAATCACTAATCATTAATGCTGACATTCCTGCCATGGTCGTAATAGTGGTGAGAAAGATTGGTAGTCCAGTTTTTCGATAAGCACTTGTCATTGCAGGGCGGTGCTCCAAGCCTTCTTTACGATAAAGAATATATGCACTCATCACATGCACGCAATCAGCCGTACCAACAGCTAAGATCAACATAAATGACAGACTTACCATCGTAGACAGCGTGACCCCTAGCCAGCTCATAAATCCGATAGCCCAAAAAGCGGAACAAGCAATCACTAGCACTGGCCAAATAACAGCACTCCAGGATTTGAATAAAATCCATAGCAATGCGATTACTGCCAAAATCATAAGCCCCAATAAATTCGCCGATTGCTTCATATTATTTAAAGCAAACTCCATCATTGCAGCATTACCGGTGAAGTAAAAATTAAAGTGTTGGTATTCAACTTTCCCAGTAATAGCTCGTAACTCCGTCATAAAATCAAGATACTCATCCATTTGCATATCTTGAAATTTAATACTTTCGCCTTTCAAATTCGTATTAACAATAAGCGAGCCACCTTCTTCAAACTCATCTTGACCCAAAAGATCTATATTTTTTGAATGATCACTCAACTCATCAATAACAGGTACCACACCAAAATCAGTCTTTAGAATGACACCGCCATAATGAAAATCTTTAGAGAAATAGCTAAGTTCAAAACTTTCCTGCGTCAGAGCCAGTGCTCGACGCTGCTCTCGGGCCACATCACTATTAGGATAATCAGCAGCAATAAGCTTATTTGATATTAAGGTATCACCTTCGGCTACTTGATAACGGGCATTATAAAGACTGTCGACCCGCTCAATTCTTGATAACATACTTGCTTGTTCTAGCTCAGTCTTCCCATCAGACTTAAAACCAATACGCGCATTATCTAACTCACTATGAAGCGTGCGCAAAACAGCTAATGACTTCTCAGAAAAGAGATCACCGTCCTTAGCCTCAAAAACAAGATAAATACCATCATCACTCCCAAACTGCTTTCTAAACTTATCTAAAGACAATTTAGCGGGATCATCCTCCTGAAACCAACTTTCAAGCGACATATCCATTGTAAAATGCGTCATCATTCCATAAATCATAAACGCAGACATTGCAAAAAATAGCGAAATAATAGACCAACGCCAAGGCAGAAATCGCTGAGGTGCTGCTTCAAAAAAGTGGTTACAACGCGACAAAACAGACTGCAAAATAAACTCCTTTATATTTTTATTTTAAGAACACTTATTATCCGAAACTGTGACCATATAGTTTGAATATAAACTAGAAAAAAACGTGATAACACTCACAACCCTTCCAGTAAGGATATTTTAAGCATGCCATGACGATAGACTAATGTCATGATTCCCAGCTTAATAATTGTAACAATACTAATCATCTAGCATGAATAATGATTATTACACCTAACCCCACACTATTTGAGCCAACCATGCCCACTGCGACACTACGAAAAATTGCTTTCATTCTATTAATTAGTATAAGCAGCCTATCATCTATAGCGCAGAGCGCGAAAGGAGAGACCTACCTCAATGTACTTCCCGACGCCTACAATAATTTAGGCTGGGAACTAATGTTAAACAAAGACGACGTACAGATTTACACCCAACCATGGCCTGGCAGTGATTTTGTCGCAATAAAAGGAGTACAAACAATAAATGCATCTCTTTCCAATATATTGGCAAACTTTACCGATATTGCTGCATTCCCTGAATGGGTTCAAGATGCAAAAGAAGGGTTTGTGATTACGCCTTTTGACAAAACAAATTCACGCAAAATTTACTTAAGAATGAGCTTACCCTGGCCACTTGAAGATAGAGATATCATCTCAGGACAAAAAGTAACTCAAGACTTACACACTAAAATTATTAAAATTACAGAATGGTACGAAGGCGATACACTCCCAAAAAATGAAGGTGTAATACGAGTTCCTAGGCTTAACACTGAATTTTTACTCATCCCAAAAGGTAAGAATGTTACCCAAGTAATTTGGCAAGGACATAACGATCCAGGCGGAATCATTCCTCCGTTTTTAGTTAACTGGCTGATTGAAGACGTTTTTTTCACATCCATGATCACAATGAAGCATAGATTTGAAGCACCGCAACACCAAAAATCAATCAGCTGGGTGCTCAATTTCGAAGACTAAACATTCGACTACACAATTCAACTACACCATGAGGCGTTCTCAAGGTATAATCGATCTATCCATTTTATTTTTAAGACCTAGAGCTACATGACGAAAAAACTATTTATTAAGACGCACGGCTGCCAGATGAACGAATATGATTCATCACGTATGACAGATCTTTTACGTGGTAGCCACGATGTTGAGCTAACAACCGATGAAAAAGAAGCAGATATTTTACTACTCAATACCTGCTCTATTCGTGAAAAAGCGCAAGAAAAAGTCTTTCATCAATTAGGTCGTTGGAAGAAACTTAAAGATAAAAACAAAGATATTACCATCGGCGTCGGTGGCTGTGTTGCCAGCCAAGAAGGTGAAGCCATTTATAAACGAACACCTTTTGTTGATGTTATTTTTGGCCCTCAAACACTCCACCGTTTGCCTGAAATGATCGATGCCTCGAAACAAGGTAAAAAAGGCGTGATTGATATTAGCTTCCCAGAAGTTGAAAAATTTGATCACCTGCCGCCACCAGGCGTTGATGGACCTTCTGCATTTGTGTCCATCATGGAAGGTTGTAGCAAATACTGCACATTCTGTGTTGTACCATACACACGTGGCGAAGAAGTCAGCCGACCCGTTGATGATGTCATTACAGAAATTGCACATTTAGCGTCACAAGGCGTGCGCGAAGTAAACTTATTAGGTCAAAACGTTAATGCATTTCAAGGTGAAACGCATGATGGTGACATCATGGACCTCGCTGAATTAATTACAATGATAGCCGCAATTGATGGTATCGATAGAATCCGTTTTACAACCTCACACCCCGTTGAGTTTACTGATTCATTAATAGAAGTGTATGCCGACGTGCCTGAACTCGTCAGCCATTTGCACCTACCAGTCCAAAGTGGTTCAGATCGTATTCTTGCTGCTATGAAGCGCGGGCATATGGTTTTAGAGTACAAGTCTAAAATAAGGCGTCTGCAAAAAATTCGACCTGACATTAGTATTTCTTCTGATTTTATTATTGGATTTCCTGGTGAGACAGAGAAAGATTTTGCAGACACGATGAAGCTAATCAATGACATTGGTTTTGATCATTCATTTAGTTTCATCTATAGCGCTCGCCCTGGCACCCCAGCTTCAGATATGCCCGACAGTACCAGCGAAGAAGTTAAAAAGCAGCGCTTGGCTATTCTTCAGCAACGTATTGCACAGCATTCTTTGGATATAAGCAGAAAGATGGTAGGTACGACTCAACGCATCTTAGTCTCAGGTTTCTCTAAGAAAGACCCTGGTGAACTACAAGGCAGAACTGAGAATAATCGAGTTGTAAACTTTAGATCAAAACAAGATCGCACCGATAGCGCTTTAATTGGCCGTTTTATTGATATCAATATAACAACTGCATTTCCAAACTCATTGCGTGGAGATCGAATTGACGACAAAGACTACTAGTACCACCACAAGTACAATAAAAGAGATACGGTTAGAGCCGTTTGACAATAAACGGTTAGCGCTTTTATGTGGGCAGTTTGATGAAAATCTCAAACATATCGAGACCCGCCTTGGTGCTCGCATCAGCTACCGCGGTAACACTTTTAAAATTAGCTCACCTAAAGCCTCTGCGTGTCAGTCAACGGTTGAAATACTACGTCACCTTTATCGTGAAACTGAAGATAACGGGGTAATCAGCCTTGATATAGTTCATTTATTTATTCAAGAGTTCGGGATTGAATCCTCTAAAGGTGACTTTCCTGCCGATGCCAAGTTAATAAAAACACCTCGTACTTCTGTTAAACCACGAGGCGGTAACCAAAATAGTTATGTCGACGGCATACTAAAGCATGATATAAACTTTGGCGTTGGCCCTGCGGGCACAGGCAAAACCTATCTTGCGGTTGCCTGTGCTGTTGAAGCCTTAACCAATGAAGAAGTAAAAAGAATCCTACTTGTTCGTCCAGCGGTTGAAGCCGGTGAAAAGCTTGGGTTTTTACCCGGCGATCTAGCACAAAAAGTCGACCCATACCTACGCCCTCTTTACGATGCTCTGTATGAAATGATTGGTTTTGAACAAGTCGCACGCTTAATTGAGAAAAGCATTATTGAGATTGCCCCACTTGCCTTTATGCGTGGTAGAACATTAAATAATGCTTTTATTATTTTAGATGAAAGCCAAAATACGACACCTGAACAAATGAAGATGTTTTTAACTCGTATCGGTTTTGGGTCGACAGCGGTGATTACCGGAGATTTAACCCAAACTGACTTACCAAAAGGTTCTAAATCAGGTTTGGAACAAGCACTTCACGTTTTAAACGGCGTAAAAGGTATTGGAAGCACTACGTTCATAGCCTCAGACGTCGTAAGACACCCTATTGTTCAACGTATAGTAGAAGCTTATAACCACTATGACAGCAGCCATAATTGATTTACAGATAGCTAGCGAACACCCTCGCTGCCCAAGTCTTTCGCAACTTAAACTTTGGGTTGAGTCAGCTCTACAAGATACCAGCAAGAGTACTGAGCAAGAGCTAACCGTTCGAATTGTCGATGAAGAGGAAAGCCACTCTTTAAATAAACAGTATAGAGAAAAGGACAAACCGACGAATATTCTATCGTTCCCATTTGAAGCGCCCCCGCAAATCGAGTTGAATTTACTTGGTGACCTAGTAATTTGTGCACCCGTTGTCTCAAGTGAAGCCAAAGAGCAGGCAAAACCTGAAATTTCGCACTGGGCTCACATGGTTGTTCATGGTACCTTGCACTTACAAGGTTATGATCATATTGAAGATGATGAAGCTGAAGCAATGGAAGCATTGGAAATTGAGATATTAACAACGCTTGGTTTTCCAAACCCGTATTTAATTGAGGAAAAAAATAACTAATATATGAGTGACGATAAGTCGAGCAATACATCGACCAAAGCCCCGAAAAAACATAAGTGGTTTTCAAAATTTTCTAAACGTTTATCAACCGACCCTCAAACACTGATAGATATCATGGAAATTTTACGCGACGCCGAAATACGCAATGTGATTGATGCCGATGCTCTCAGCATTATTGAAGGTGCTACTCAAGTAACTGATATGCAAGTACGTGAGGTAATGATTCCACGCCCACAAATGATTACGGTTAAGGCCAACCAAGATCCGGACGAGTACATTACAAACATTATCGACTCTGCCCACTCACGATTTCCTGTTATGGGAGAATCATCAGATGACATTACAGGCATTTTACTCGCAAAAGATTTACTCCCACTTGCCTTAAAAGGCAATTTAAAAAAAGGAGATATCTCTGAACTACTCCGCCCTGCAACCATTATTCCTGAAAGCAAACGACTCAATCAACTTTTAAAAGAATTCAAACAAACACGTAATCATATGGCGATCGTGGTCGATGAATATGGTGGAGTTTCAGGGCTAGTGACCATTGAAGATATCCTTGAACAAATTGTGGGAGAAATCGATGATGAGCATGATATTGATGACGAAGCCATGATAAAGCGTCTATCAAATGACGAATTTAACGTTAAAGCACTCATGCCCATCGAAGAGTTTAATGAGTATTTTAAAGTTACGTTACCCGAACACGAGTTCGATACGATTGGTGGCTTAGCTTTAAAGCAATTTGGAAGACTTCCTCGTCGTGGCGACAAAACAAAACTATATGAATTCACGATTACAGTATTAAATGCTGACAATCGAACAATTCGTTTGTTAAAAATAGAAAAAGACTAAAATTTATGCCCGTTTTCACAAAAGAGTTATCGGCAAAGCTCATCACATCCCTATGCCTAATTCTTGCCGGATCAATGCAGACACTCGCAATAGCCCCTTTTGACTATTGGATATTAGGCCCACTATCGATAACTTTAATTTTGATTGTGACGCGCGCAATCAGTAATCAGCCTAATCCTTCAAACCATCAAGGTTCAATAAACAACAACAGTCATCGAGGTTTTTTTTACGGCGTATTGTTTGGCTTAGGTTTGTTCGGTTCTGGTGCCTCGTGGATTTATGTCAGCATTCACACCTATGGTTATGCAAGCCCTGCACTCGCCTCTATATTAACGATTGCTTTTGTTATTTTTTTATCGTTATTCCCTGCTTTAGTTTTTTGGCTACATTTCAAGCTAATCACTAAAAACCACCTAACCAACGCTTTGCTTTTTTTATGTTTGTGGGTACTTGGCGATGAATTCAGAACCGAGTTTTTAACAGGCTTCCCATGGTTATTTTTAGGTTATGGTCACCTTGAAAGCCCACTTGCTGGCTGGGTTCCTATTTTAGGCGTATACGGCGTTACCATGATTACTATTGCAACAGGTATCATTGCCGCCCTTCTTCTATCTCAAGCACCTAAAAAATTAAAATATAGTAGCTCTTTGTTAATCATATCAATCTGGTTAGCTGGCCCCGCGCTCAATCTAATTGAATGGTCACAAAAAAAAGATCAAGAACTAAATGTCGCACTAGTCCAACTCAACATCCCTCAAGAATTAAAATGGCAGCCTGCTCAACGAAAAAAAACACTCCAGTTATTAGAGGCATTAACCCGTCAGTATTGGCACAATGACTTAATTGTTTGGCCTGAAACAGCAATCCCATTACTTTATGATCAAGCAGCCCCTTTTCTCAACAAGATGTCTATGCTGGCTAGCAGTCATAACAGTAATATTATTAGCGGCATTCCATATCGGGGACCACATGCCGACACAGGTCAAACAGTTGTTCATAACAGCATCACAAGCATTGGTAGCGGTAGCGGCCTCTACCATAAACAAAAACTTGTGCCTTTCGGAGAGTACGTACCGTTACAAGACATTTTAAGAGGTTTAATCGCTTTTTTTGACCTTCCCATGTCCAACTTTAGAAAAGGCTCTGAACATCAGGCTCTTTTATCGTCCCAAGACTATGAAGTTGCACCATTTATTTGCTATGAAGTTGTGTACCCTGATTTTGTTGCCAAGCAGGCCAAGAGTGCCGATTATTTACTTACCATCAGTAATGACAGTTGGTTTGGCAACTCTTTAGGGCCACTACAACATTTAGAAATGGCCCAAATGCGTGCCGCTGAAAACGCTCGATATATGATTCGCGCCACCAATAACGGTATTAGCGCTATTATTGATGAACAAGGTCGCATTCTAACCAAAACAGAACAATTTGTTGAGACAGTACTTGAGTCTAAATTTCAAATCAGATCGGGCCGTACGCCCTTTTCGTATACAGGCTCTTACCCATTATTTTTACTATGTTTCGCATATATTTTATGGCGGCTATCCAAATCACTAAAACTACGTTAGCCCGATCAATTAAACTACGCTAGAATGGCCCGATATTAGCGTCCTTATTATAATTTATTTGAAGATTGAAGAGTCCAATGCAAGAACAATACGAACCAAAAATAATTGAAGATAACGCTCGAAGCTACTGGGAAGACAATAATAGCTTTGCTGCCACTGAAGATGAAACAAAAGAGAAATACTACTGCCTTTCGATGTTTCCTTACCCTAGCGGCAAACTTCACATGGGCCATGTCCGTAACTATACAATTGGCGATGTAGTTTCACGCTATCACCGTATGCAAGGTAAAAATGTCATGCAGCCTATGGGCTGGGATGCCTTTGGCCTTCCTGCGGAAAATGCGGCAATTAAACATGAAGTACCACCCGCAAAGTGGACCTACGAAAACATTGAATACATGAAAAGCCAATTAAAACTCTTAGGTTTTGGCTACGATTGGGACCGTGAATTAGCAACTTGTCAACCTGAGTATTATAAATGGGAACAATGGTTCTTCACGCAGTTGTTTGAAAAAGGACTCGTTTACAAAAAAAATGCAACGGTAAACTGGGACCCTGTTGACCAAACCGTACTAGCAAACGAACAAGTTGTTGATGGCCGTGGTTGGCGCTCTGGCGCTCTGGTAGAACGCAAAGAAATCCCTCAGTGGTTTATTAAGATTACAGATTATGCTGATGAGTTGCTTACTGACCTAGACCAGCTTGAAGAGTGGCCAGAACAAGTCAAAACCATGCAAAAGAACTGGATTGGTCGCTCTGAGGGTTTAGAGTTTTCGTTCAATCTAAAAGATCGTGAAGACACCTTATCAGTCTACACAACTCGCCCAGACACCATTATGGGCGTAACTTATGTAGCCGTAGCATCACAACACCCTCTTGCGCTTGAAGCAGCTAAAACAAACACTGCTGTAAGTATGTTTATAGATGAGTGCAAAAATAATAAAGTTGCTGAAGCAGATATGGCAACCATGGAAAAGAAAGGTCTTCCTACAGGCTTTACTGCAATCCACCCCCTTACAGGCGAAGAAGTGCCTGTTTGGACGGCTAACTTCGTATTAATGGATTATGGTTCAGGCGCTGTTATGTCTGTACCAGCTCATGATGATCGAGATCACGATTTTGCTAAATCATACGGGCTTCCAATTAAGCAAGTTATTGCTCCAAATGATGACCAAGAAATCGACATTCAAGAACAAGCTTTCACCGACAAAGGTGTACTGGTTCTGTCTGAAGACTTTACAGGGCTAAGCTCTGAAGAAGCATTCTTAGCCATCGTTACTAAATTTGAAGATCTTGGTACAGGTAAAAAACGGATAAACTATCGCCTTCGAGACTGGGGTGTATCCCGTCAACGCTATTGGGGTAGCCCTATCCCAATGAAAACACTAGAAGATGGTACAACAGTACCCGTTCCGCTTGACGAACTTCCTGTTGTTTTACCTGAAGATGTTGTACTTGATGGCGTTATTTCCCCCATCAAGAGCAACCCTGAATGGGCAAAAACAACACATAACGGCCAACCTGCCTTACGTGAAACGGATACCTTTGATACTTTTATGGAATCATCTTGGTATTACGCACGTTACTGCTCACCCAACTCGACTGATAGTATGCTTGATTCAAAAGCTGCTAATTATTGGCTACCCGTTGATCAGTATATTGGTGGTATTGAGCATGCAATTTTACACCTGTTATATGCTCGTTTCTTTCATAAGCTATTAAGAGATGTTGGCTTAGTTGACTGCGATGAACCATTCAAGAAGCTACTTTGCCAAGGAATGGTCTTAGCCGAAAGCTTCTACCAAGAAGACGAGAAAGGTGGAAAAAACTGGATTGCGCCTGTTGATGTAGATATAGAAACAGATGATAAAGGCAAAACCCTCAGCATCAAACTCAAAGCTGATGGCAGCGTGGTTAAGTCTGATGGCGTTATTAAAATGTCAAAATCAAAAAATAATGGCGTCGACCCTCAAACGACAATTGATCGTTTTGGCGCAGATACAGTTCGTTTATTTATCATGTTCGCTGCACCACCAGAGCAATCACTAGAATGGTCCGACAGTGCTGTAGAAGGCTCACATCGCTTCCTTAAGCGCCTATGGAAAGCTGTCTTTAATCATGTTTCATTAAACAAACTAGATATTACTCTTAATGCTGCATCACTCAATGACGGACAGAAAACATTACGCAGAAAAGTACATCAAACCATTCGCAAAGTAAGTGATGATGTAAGCCGCCGTTTAACCTTCAATACCGCAATTGCTGCGATTATGGAGCTTATGAATGATGTCGCTAAGTTTAAAGATACCAGCGACCAAGGTCTTGCAGTCATGCAAGAAGCACTCGAGGCCGTTACTTTAATGCTTGCCCCTATTGCGCCTCACATTTGCCATAAGCTATGGAGCGACCTAGGACACCAAGATGCCGTAATTTATGCAAACTGGCCAAACTTTGACGAATCGGCACTAACCGTCTCTTCTCAACAGATTGTGCTACAAGTCAATGGCAAAGTTAGAGCTAAACTAGAAGTGCCTGCTGGCATAAGTAAAGACGATATGGAAAAGCTTGCACTTGAGAATGACAACGTCCAGCGGTTCTTGAACGAAGTAACGGTTCGAAAGGTAATAGTCATACCTGGCAAGCTAGTTAACATTGTTGCTAATTAAAGGTGGTTTCTATTAGCAGTATTTTCTCAAGATCAATAGGCTATTTTAGCCTGTTAATCTTGAGTTTATTTATCAGCGCCTGCGGCTTTCAACTAAGAGGTACACAGGCTTTGCCTGATAGCTTAAGTTCTATTAACTTTAAATGTGCAAACGAAAAAAATTGGAACCTTTGTCGACAGATAAGTCGTGAATTTCAACTTCACCACATCAACTTAAGCGACAAAGCAGAAATAACGCTATCAATTTCAAATGTAAAGAAAAAACAACGATCAGTCTCTATTGATAGTGATGCATCAACAGCAGAATATGATTTAATAAATTCTGTTAGTTACAAGCTTATTCATTCAGCTACCCAGACACTAATAACAAGCCAAGTAGTAAAAGTAAACCAGAGCTACCGCCATCAGTCCTCTGCTTTAATTGCTAAGGAACGCGAACAAGATGAAATTCAAACTAAACTAAACCAAGAAATAGCTAGTATTATATTTCGACAGCTCAGTGTATTTGATAACCAACGTATCCAACAATCAATCAACTCAAAATAAGCTTGGAATTTCATGCGTATTCAAACCAAACAATTGGATCAAGAGCTTAAAAAAAATCTACTTCCTATCTATCTTGTTACCGGTGACGAACCTCTACTTGTTCAAGAAGCATTAGATAGCATACGCAGTGTAAGCAAGCAGTCTGGCTGTGACGAACGAAAAATACTTGACGTTGATCGTAAATTTGACTGGGCAAACCTAAACAATGAAGCAAATAGCTTATCACTTTTTGCTGAAAGAACACTGACAGAACTCAGGCTTGATAAATCAAAACCAGGCATACCCGGTGGTAAAGCTCTCCAGTATTATTGCCAAAACATCCCTGACGACAAAATACTACTAATTAGTTCAGCTAAACTCACCGCAGCAACACTAAAGAGCAAATGGTGTGCTGCTATTGATAAAGTTGGCGGAATTATTCAAGTTTGGCCCATTAGCTTAAACGAAATGCCTCAATGGATTTCTCAAAGGGCGAGAAAAATGGGCTTAGTCATTGAGCAAGAAGCCATTGCATTACTCGCTGACCGGCTTGAAGGTAATCTACTTGCCGCACAGCAAGAATTAGAAAAACTTAAAATGCTTGGTACTGGAAAAAATATCAATGCAGAGACAGTCCTCGCAAGTGTATCAGACGCCGCTAAATACGACATATTCAACCTTACAGACGCTTGCCTAAGTGGTAACACAAAGCTCGTCGTAAAAATCGTATCTAGCTTGAGAGTCGAAGGGCTTGAATCGACTTATGCATTATGGGCACTCACTAAGGAAGTACGAACAGTGTATGCACTTAATCATGCCCTTCAAAAAAATCAGTCTCCTCAAGTTATTTTTAAAAAAATGGGAATTTTTCAAAAACGTCAAACACCGTTAATGCAAGCTGCCAAACGGCATAAACCAGCTCACCTTAGAAAAATTCTTAATCAATGTAAGCAAACGGATGACTTAATAAAAGGTGTTGAAAAAGGCCTTAACCCTTGGGATGTATTACTTGAAATAGCATTAGGTCTTGCTGGGTCACCGGTGATTAAAAATGTTAGTTAAGCTGTGTAGTTTCTACTCTTGTTCATGATTAAGATTCTACGCAATAACTAACTGGCTCATCCTTCTCTAATACTATCGATTGAAAGCCCTCTTTCTCAGCCGTACCTTCAATCATCCACTCATAACTGTCACTAAACACACGCTCTGCTTGCAAGTCTCTCGACAACATATGAAACCCCTCTGTATAGCTTATAAATTCAACGCTTTCATCAACTAAGCTCATTGACTCAAGCATCTCACATGTGGGCTTTTTAGGAATAACTTCATCTTTGTCGCCATATAAAACGAGTGTTCTAATTGATACATCTTTAGACGCCAATAATGCTGCATCCATAAGATTGGTTAAACCATAAATGGTATCAATTCGTGTCGCTTTTATAACTTTATCATCCCGCCCCATCGCTCTAAGTGCATCTATATTATCTGTCGCCTGCACGCCCAAACCTTCACCTGTTGGCATCCAACCCGGAAAAGTATGTACAGCAAACCATAACGAAACCTGCTGATACCAAGGTTGGGTACTTCTAGCCCAGACTGCAGGTGCATATAAAAGCGTGCCGCTGACCTCCTTCGCTAAAGAAAACCTTGAATCAGCCATGGCAGTCATAATCACAGCCCCACCCATACTTTCACCCACTAGAAAAATAGGTTGTTGAGGGTATTGCTGACGTATTTGTCTCACTATTAGATACAAATCTTTTTGCAAACGGCCTTTTTCTGGCCATATACCTACGAAGTCTGTACCGCCAAACCCACGCTGATCATAAGCAATACATGCCAAATTTTTTAATACAAAATACTGGCACATGCCGTCAAAAGCTTTACTGTAATCATTAAACCCATGTAGTGCGACAACAATGCTATCCGGTGTAGTTTCAGGCCAAAACTGGGTTATAGGAAGTCGATACCCATCCTCAGCAAGAAACTCAGTTTTTGATAATAATGGTGACTGCTCTATGCCAGAGTTTGGTTGTGTTTTAGGTGCACTACAACCAGATAACGCAAAGCATGCAGCTATAAGCAAGGTCAAACCATAAACAAACTTTTTGAACGACGCGCTTTTCATTATGGTTCCTTAGTTTACGATACTGGCTCAATATGATCGATCATTAACTGTACGCTTTTACGGCCTCTAAACTCATTAATACTTGGTCGATATGCAACACGTATTTGTGCAGGAATCGACTTCCCTACCCACTCACTATTAAACTGAATGGCGTCAAACATCTGAGTACAGCCTTGTTTTGCCAAAACTAACTTTAAATGTTTTTCCTTTAACACCCGCTGCTGAATCAATTCAAAGGTATCATCAAAGCGAGGCTCTGGAAATTGCTGCCCCCACGGCCCTGCAAGCTCAAGCATATTTACACATTCAATGGTGAGTTCATTTTCTGATAGCGCACCATCACTAAGCAGGGTTGCTTCAAGATCTTGAGCGGTTAATTGTTCACGCACAACGGTATCGAATGCCTGCGTAAATTCTTTGAAATATTTTTTCTCAATCGTCATACCTGCAGCCATTGCATGACCACCGAATTTTGATAAATATGTAGGGTGACGCTTTGCAATAATATCCAGCGCATCCCGCATATGAAACCCTGAAATAGATCGAGCAGACCCTTTCAACTCGGGATTTTCAATAGTAGGGTCATCATCCGCTGGTGCAAAAACAATAACAGGGCGGTTAAATTTTTCCTTCACCCGTGATGCAAGAATACCAATCACGCCTTGGTGCCAGTGGGCTTCATACAAGCATAAGCCCCAGTCCATTTCACCCTCTCCAAAGTCCATTTCTTGTAACTTAATATCTGCATCCATTTTCATATCAGCTTCAATAGACTTACGGTCCTGATTAAGTTGATCTAAGCGTTGTGCAAGCTGATTTGCGCTATATTCATCCTCTGCTAGCAAACACTCTATGCCAAGCGACATATCATCCAAACGACCTGCAGCATTCAGGCGCGGCCCTATAGCAAACCCCATATCACTTGCCCGTATGTTTTCAGGTTTTCGTTGCGCACTCGCCAAAATAGCTCTTATACCCGGTCGACATCGCCCGGCTCTAATTCGCTTAAGTCCCTGCTCAACCAAGATTCGATTATTTTTATCTAGCGGTACTAAATCAGCCACTGTTCCAAGTGCAACCAGGTCAAGATAATCACCTAAATTAGGTTCCTTTATGCAATTTCCCCCAAACCAATCGAGTGCCCGTAAGGCTGATCTCAAAGCACTCATTACATAAAATATAACACCGACACCGGCTGCATTCTTACTCAAAAAATCACACGAAATCTGGTTAGGGTTAACAATGGCATCGGCATCAGGAATCTGGTCGCCCGGTAGATGATGATCTGTGACCAAAACTTTAATTCCCAGTGATTTAGCTCGATTTACGCCATCAATACTTGAAATGCCATTATCAACCGTCACAATTAAATCAGGTTTCATGGTCGCAGCTAAATCTACAATTTCAGGTGTTAAGCCATATCCGAATTCAAACCTGTTTGGTACCAAATACTGGCAATCAAAAGCACCCATTGCACGGAGCGCATGTACCGCTAATGTCGTACTTGTTGCGCCATCACAGTCAAAATCCCCGACAATAATAATTTTTTGTTTATTCTGAAGCGCTTCAACTAAAAGTTTAACCGCAGCATCAATACCTAATAGTTGTGAGCTATCTAGAAGCTTAGAGAGATTTAACTCTAAATCCTCAGCATTAAATACGCCCCTTGAATTGTAAATTCTACTTAAAAAAGAAGGAATTGTTGCTATTGGAGCGGTCGTACTTTGTGAATCTCTTCGAAGAATGGTTTTTTTCATGGCTAATTATCATTATATTTCAGGTTTAATTTAAAACATTGCTCTAGGAAGGCAAGCTTCTTTGGTTTAGACAGAAAAAAAGCACTAAGACATCGCCTTAGTGCTTATAGTCACTCACTTTAACGGCTTATCACCTAGTTTCTACGATGCTTCACAACATAAGCGTGTACTTCATTTAAATTATTTGGCAATACCTCGTACCGCTCCTCTCTTTCATATAAGTCAGCGAGGTGGTGTGGTAATTCAGGCGTAATACCTACGCCTGACTTCTCAACTGCTTCAGGAAACTTAACAGGATGTGCAGTAGCGAGCGTAACCATGGGAATAGAGCCATCGCGACGGCAAGTCCGAGCAGCTTCAACACCGATTGCTGTATGAGGGTCAATAAGGTATTCAGTCTTATCATAAACCTCTTTAATCACTTCACAGGTACGCTCATCATTGACTGAGTAGCTATCAAAGAGCTTACGTGCTGCAGTCCATCGATGCGTTTCGATTGCACCCGAATGCTCTTTCCAAGCATCCATTTGACCAGCTAATGCTTTTCCATCACGACCATACAAATCGAACATTAGACGCTCAAAATTACTTGAGACCATGATATCCATACTAGGCGATAAAGTATGATGCAAGCCTTCTAACTTATAGTTATTCTGGCTAATAAATCGATGCAAAATATCATTTCTGTTCGTTGCAACAATTAACTGATTAATGGGTAAACCCATATTACGCGCGAGATAGCCCGCAAAAATATCTCCAAAGTTACCTGTCGGTACTGAGAAAGAAACACTGCGGCTAGGCCCACCTAAAGAAAGCGACGCACTAAAATAATAAACAATCTGAGCCATAATTCTTGCCCAGTTAATAGAATTCACGGCAACAAGACGCGTTCCATTTAAGAAACTTTGGTCATTAAAGCTGTCTTTAACCATTTGCTGGCAATCATCGAAATTACCTTCAACCGCTATATTAAAAACATTATTGCTCTGCACCGTTGTCATCTGCTTACGCTGAACATCAGAAACACGGTTGTGAGGATGCAAAATAAAGATATCAACATTATCGCAGTGCTTACAACCTTCAATTGCAGCAGACCCAGTATCACCCGAGGTGGCACCTAAGATCACGACACGTTCATTACGCTTCTGTAAAACATGATCTAATAAACGCCCGAGTAGCTGAAGAGCAAAATCCTTAAACGCAAGTGTCGGGCCACGAAATAATTCAAGCACCCATTCATTTTGATCTAACTGAACCAAGGGCGCTACCGCAGTGTGATCAAAGGCCGAATAGGTTTCATCGATCATTGCCCGGAAGTCATCCTCAGGGATTGAACCTTCAACAAACGGATACATCACATTAAAAGCTAAAATTGAATAAGGAAGCCCAGCCCACGATGCGATTTCTTCTTGAGTAAAACGAGGCAAGGTTTCCGGTACATATAGCCCTCCATCTGGAGCTAGGCCCGTTAACAATACATCCTCAAAACCTAATGCTGGCGCTGCGCCTCTAGTACTAATATATTTCACGTTGCTTATCCGTCTCGTTTAATGAAAATGTTCAACGCGGATACGAACCACATTGCCAACCGTTGTTTCAAGCGCTTCAATCTGCTCGATCGCTAAGTTAATTTGCTTTTCTTTTACTTCGTGAGTTAGTAAAACTAAAGGAATAGTCTTATGCTCCTGTTCACTCTCTTTTTGCATCACCGATTCAATATTAATACCAAGTTCACTCAAAATCGATGACACTTGCGCTAATACGCCAGGGTTGTCTTCAGCGGTTATTCTAAGGTAGTAAGCCGACGTAATATCCTCTATTGAAATCACCGGCAAATCAAGCATACGGTCTGCAGAAAACCCTAAGTAAGGTACTGTAACCCCAGCATTTGTTCCCACAGCCCTTGCAACATCAACCAAATCAGCAATAACTGCTGAAGCAGTTGCTTCTGATCCAGCTCCAGCGCCGTAGTATAAGGTTTGACCTACGGCATCACCATCAACCAAAACAGCATTCATAACCCCGTCAACTTTAGCAATAAGTTGCTGCTCAGGAATAAGCGTTGGGTGGACTCTTAACTCAAAGCCTCCCTCTTGCCTACGAGCAATACCCAGATGCTTAATACGGTACCCTAATGCTTCAGCATTATTAACATCAACCGTTGAAATTTCACTAATACCTTCCGTAAACGCTTTTTCGAACTGTAAAGGTACACCAAAAGCTACTGAGGCCAATATTGCCAGCTTATGAGCAGCATCAATACCTTCAACATCAAAAGTAGGATCGGCTTCAGCATAACCCAAGGCTTGAGCCTCTGCTAAAACGTCAGAAAAATCGCGCCCTTTATCTTTCATTTCAGTAAGAATGAAGTTACCAGTGCCGTTAATAATACCTGCTAACCAATTGATTTTATTTGCTGCAAGCCCTTCTCTTAATGACTTTATAATTGGTATTCCACCTGCGACTCCTGCTTCATAAGCAACAATCACGTTATGTTCCGCGGCTAATGCAAAGATCTCATTACCATGCTCTGCTATAAGCGCCTTATTTGCAGTCACGACATGTTTACCATTTCTAATCGCTGCGCAAACTAAGTCTTTTGCTAAGTCGTAACCACCAATCAACTCAGCAACAACATCCACATCTGGATTGTTAATGACATCCATCAAATTGGTCGTAAACTCGATTCCCGTCATATCACAATTATTTTTTAAACTTCTAGAGGCCACGTGAATGACATCAACCTGACAAGCTGCACGTGCAGAAATTTCTTGTTGATTTCGCTTAATAACGTTTATTACACCGCTAGCGACTGTTCCTAAACCACAAATTCCAACTTTCAGGGACTTCAAGTTAATATCCTCAATTTATTTTGTATATAAAAGGCAAAAAATCAAAACGTAGTATACCCTTTCAAGAGGGAAATAATCAGCGGACCGATAGCTTCTGAGTGAATTTTATTAAAAAATTAGGGCGACAATGAAACAAAATGCACGCATATTACAAATATTAACCACTGCATCACTTTTAACGGCCTGCAGTGGTCCATTTAGTGATTACACAAATTTCGACTTAAAGAAAGAATATAATAAGTGTGATTACAACCGCCTAACTGCCGCAGGAGCACAACGCTGTAATAATATTAAGAAGGAATGTGACATAAGAAAAGAGAAAAGTGGCTTCCGATGCTAATCCAGAAGCCTAATTTTAAAAGTTAAATAATAACTTAAAGTAAACCCAAACCTTTAGCTAATTTATCAGCCGTCAAATAACCAGGCACTAACGTTCCATCTTCTAAAACAATAGCAGGTGTACCAGTTACACCCAGAGCCTGCCCCAACTTGAACTGAGCTAAAACTGGGTTACTGCACTTTTTACTAGGTATCGAACGACCATTCTTAGCTAAAGTCATGGCACCTAACTTATCATCAGCACACCATGCAGATACAAACTTATTGTAAGAATCGCTACCCTCACCCGCTCTAGGGTACGCAAGATAGCTCACCTCAATACCTAGCTCATTCATACGAGGTACTTCTTTATGAAGCTTTCGGCAATAACCGCAATCAATATCTGTAAAAACAGCTATTTTAGCTAACGTTTTTCCTTTTGGCGCAAATACAATTTTTTCTTTAACACCTACAGCAGCTATTTTATCAGCACGCATTTGTTTCTTCTTAATTTCTGACAAGTTATTAAGCTGTCCACCAGCGGTTGTATAAAGCTCACCTGTTAAAAAGAATGCACCCGTTTCATCCGTAAATAATATTTCACTACTATCTGTTTCAACACGATAGATGCCTGACATTTCACTCTTCGTTATACTGTCAATCTTTAAAGAGGGAATCGCTTTAGTTAAGCTCTTTTCAATTTCAACTTCACCCGCCACTAAAAATGATGACATAGTCGCTATTAAGCAAAAGCTCCAAAATCGCTTATACACTTTCATTAAACACCCCTTCAATTAGAAAACTAGTTATTATAATCAGACACGCTAACCATTATTTAGTTCAGCAGCAACAAAGATAATATTACAATTAAAACATGTAACACTTTGCTTACCCAAATTAGCACACACTAAACGCAAAAAAGGCAGGAGCTAAGAGCGCCTGCCTTTTAGTATTCTACATTAAGAGCAAACGCTCTAGCCTAGTAGAAATTAACCTAACTTCTCTTTAATACGAGCAGCCTTACCACTTAACTCTCTCAAGTAGTACAGTTTAGCTTGACGAACATCACCACGACGCTTCACTTCAACAGCATCAATCTGCTTACTAAAAGTTTGGAATGTACGCTCAACACCAACACCGTATGAAATTTTACGAACAGTGAAAGAAGAATTTAGACCGCGATTACGCTTAGCAATAACAACACCTTCATAGGCCTGTAGACGCTCACGAGTCCCCTCTTTTACTTTAACTTTAACAACAACAGTATCTCCTGGACCAAAAGTTGGGATATCCACTACTGCCATTTGCTCAGCTTCTATTGCGCTGATTACGCTATTCTTACCACTCATATTATAACTCCTAAATTTTATTCGCATGCTATATACACATATTATAAGTGCACAGAGGCCTACCTGGGTTTTTCTACTTTCTTAAAAAATCATTCAGCATTAATGCTTTCAATAAACTCTTGAAGTAATTTCTGCTGCTCCTGATTCATATCAAAGTTTTCTAATAAATCAGGGCGTCTTTGCCATGTTCGTCCTAACGACTGCTTGAGCCGCCAGCGCCGAATTTCTTTGTGATTCCCTGACAAAAGTACATCAGGCACACATTTATCGGCAAAGTTCTCAGGTCGTGTATAGTGAGGATGATCTAACAGACCGTCCACAAACGAATCCTCAACGGCAGATTCACTATGACCCAAAACTCCAGGAAGCAACCTTGAGACTGCATCCACCAAAACCATTGAAGCGAGTTCACCGCCACTTAATACAAAGTCACCAATTGATATTTCTTCATCAATTTCTGACTCGATAAGTCGCTCATCAACACCTTCATAACGCCCAGAAACCAAAATTATTTTATCATAGGAAGCTAATTCTAACGCTTTCTGATGATCTAATTTTGAACCTTGAGGAGAAAGATAAATCGTTCTAACACTTTCACCGTCATATTTTTTAGCTGAGCTTTTTGCTGCTAGAATCGCATCCTGCAAGGGCTGAACTTTCATCAGCATTCCAGGACCACCACCATAAGGACGATCATCAACCGTATTATGGCGATCTTGTGTAAAGTCACGAGGATTCCACGTTTCCATGGATATCAAGCCATTTTTAACGGCTCGACCAATCACTCCATAATGCTCAATCGCACTGAACATTTCTGGAAAGAGCGTTACAAAACCAAAATATTGTTTTGACCCATTCAAAAATCTGGATCCCAATCTACCTCAATAACATTGTTATCAAGATCAACCGATGTAACTACTTGGTCTGGTAAATAAGGAATTAATCGCTCCTTACCATCAAGACTATCCTTACACTTTTTCACAATGAGTACGTCATTTGATCCAGTTTCAATTAAATGACTTACCTTTCCTAACAACACAGATTCTGTTGTTATTACTTTCATTCCCTCAAGCTGATGCCAATAATACTCCCCGTTTCCAAGGTCTGGCAATTCACTTTGTGGAACAGTAACTAAAGAACCACAATACTGTTTAGCTAATTCTCGATCATTACAACCCTCAAGCTGAGCAACTAATCCTCCGCCATGAGACTTACAATTTTTCACTTTTACAGTACGTATGACACCTGAATTATCTAAAATCCAGTTTTTAAAGTTACAAAGATTTTCTTTTTCCTGGGCATAAGAAATCACTTTCACCCAGCCTTTTACGCCATAAACTGAAGTTATCTTACCCATAACTGCGCTTTTTTCTTTTACACTCACAGGTATTCCTTTTCAGCCTACGCTCAATTTATTGAGCTATAACGTAATCAGTTAAGAACTTACTTATGCAGCTTTAGCAGCGTCTTTCAAAAGTGATTTAACACGATCTGAAGTAGTAGCACCTTTAGCTAACCAAAACTCAACACGGTCAGTCTCAACTCTTAAACGTTCTTCTTGTCCACGTGCAATAGGATTGAAAAATCCAACACGTTCGATGTATCGACCATCGCGAGCTGAACGGCTGTCAGTGACGGTTAAATGATAAAATGGGCGCTTCTTAGAGCCACCACGAGATAAACGGATAGTTACCATTGCGTTTTTGATCCTGAATTCAGTTAAAAAATACCCACGCATATCACCCATTTAAATCAGACGATGGCGCTTGAACGGGCGCATATTCTAGAGCATATCTATTAATTTGAAAATACTATTTGCTGATTTTTATGTTTTTTATAAAAACAAAATAAATTATACATTTAAAATCAGCAACTTAAGCTCAAAAAAAACGACACTATTTACATTCTACCAAGCGGACCACCGCCACCAGGCGGCATCATTCCCTGCATACCACGCATCATATTGGCCATTCCGCCTTTTTTAGTAAATTTCTTCATCATCTTTTGCATTTGCTTATGTTGCTTAAGTAATCGATTAATATCTTGTATCTGCGTACCAGACCCTTGCGCAATACGCCGCTTTCTTGAGTTATTAATTACATCAGGAAATTTTTTCTCCTTTGAAGTCATAGAAGAGATAATCGCCTCCATCTGCCCTAGCGACTTATCATTAACTTGCTGCTGAGCGGCCTGAGCCATTTGCCCCATACCTGGCAACTTATCCATTAAACCAGCAACACCACCCATGTTCTTCATCTGCATTAGCTGGTCACTAAAGTCCTCAAGATCAAAGCTCTTACCTTTCTTTATTTTTCGTGTCAGTTTCTCAGCTTTTTTCTTATCAAGGTTACGCTCAGCATCTTCAATTAAGCTAAGCACATCCCCCATACCAAGTATTCTAGACGCCACCCTGTCTGGGTGAAACGGCTCTAATGCATCGACTTTTTCACCAACCCCCATGAACTTAATAGGTTTACCAGTGATCGACCTAACAGAGAGCGCTGCCCCCCCACGCGCATCACCATCTGTTTTGGTTAAGATAACACCCGTTAAAGGCAAAGCCTCATCAAATGCCTTTGCCGTATTCGCTGCATCTTGCCCTGTCATAGAATCGACAACAAATAATGTTTCAATCGGCGTAATGGCCTGATGAAGCTCTTTAATTTCAGACATCATCGCGTCATCTATGGCCAAGCGACCTGCTGTATCCACAATTAGAACATCCGCAAATGTCTTTTTCGCTTCTGCTATCGCGGCGGTAGCAATATCAATTGGCTTTTGATCATCCGTACTTGGAAAAAAGTTTGCACCGACTTCTGCTGACAAAGTTTCAAGCTGCTTGATTGCAGCAGGCCGATACACATCAACACTCACTACCATTACTTTTTTCTTTTCACGCTCTGAAAGATAGCGAGCTAATTTAGCAACAGATGTTGTTTTACCTGCACCCTGTAACCCAGCCATCAATATCACAGCTGGTGGCTGCGCATTTAAAGAAAGCCCTTGGGATGTTTCCCCCATCATTGCAACAAGCTCAGTGTTTACAATTTTAATGAAGGCCTGACCTGGCGAAAGACTTCTCTTCACCTCAGAACCAACTGCTCTCTTTCGAACTTCAGCAATAAATTTCTTTACGACGGGTAGCGCTACATCAGCCTCCAATAAGGCCATCCGAACTTCCCGCAAAGTCCCTTTTATATTATCTTCGCTAAGCTTTGCTTGCCCAGTAACCTTTTTAAGACTATCGGATAAGCGGTCAGTCAGATTCTCAAACATGTTTATTCTCTATATTTTGAACGTTTCAAGCTGTCATTTTCATTGAACAAACTTCTAACGCTAATTTATTTCAGTGTCTTGATGTAAATATGATAAAAAAAGCGCATTATAACCATTACTACACCCTAAATTGAACCACAAGCCGACTTAAACAAGCCTAAAAATGAATATTTTAGCTCTCAGCATCCTATCAATTAGCCTTTACTCATTCGGAACACTATATCAGTTTCTAATTTATTTAAGAAAGATACCTGCAAAACACTTTGTATCGTTACTACTTGGTACCGCTGCCGTTTCACTACAACTCGTTGTCACCCTCACTTATACGCTCGATGGAAACAAAATATTATTTGGTTTTTTCAACACAGCTTCACTAGTACTGTGCTTCATAGTTATCTGTCTACTATTATTTTCTTCAAGAAAACCCCTACAAGCTATTTTTTTAGCCGTATACCCAATCTCAGCAGCTTGCGTCTTTGGTGCATTATTTTTTCACGACACAGAACAGTCTTTCTCTCCTTCTGGCAGCGGAATATTTATCCACATCATTCTTTCCATCATTGCCTACAGTGTTTTCTCTATTGCAGCCATTCAAGCCATATTAGTTTACATTCAGAACAACAATTTAAAGAAAAGAAACGACACAATATTAATGCGGAACCTTCCACCATTACTCACAATGGAAACCCTTCTCTTTGAAATGATTTGGAGCGGCACAATCCTTCTTGCGCTAGCAATAACGTTTGGCTTCATATTTGTAAACGATCTTTTCGCACAACATCTTGCTCACAAGTCGATCTTATCCATCCTAGCGCTCGCCATATTCACAACACTTCTGGTGGGCAGAAAACTTTATGGTTGGAGAGGTTTTACTGCAAGCAAATGGACACTCTGGGGAAGCTCTGTATTAATGATAGGCTTTCTAGGAAGCAAATTTGTATTCGAATGGTTAATTGATTAAACCCAAAAACTCACTTTCTACCATAGAGCAACCTTAACTTGAACGACCCATCCCTCACACACCTTTTTATAACTCTTTCCCTACTCATAGTCCTGTCTGGTTTCTTTTCTAGCGCAGAAACAAGTATGCTTTCACTAAACAAATACAGACTAAAGCACCTAAAAAAAACGGGCCACAAAGGCGCAATAAAAGCCAGCCAACTACTTGATAGAACAGACCAGCTAATCAGCGTAATCCTGATAGGGAATAACTTTGTAAATATACTCGCCTCAGCCATAGCAACCGTAATCGCCATGCAATTATGGGGTGACGCAGGAATTGCCATTGCGACAGCAATACTCACACTGGTAATACTAATCTTCGCAGAAATAACACCTAAAACAATCGCGGCATATAATCCTGAAAAAATAGCTTTTCCAGCAGCTTATATACTAAAGCCTTTACTCAAAATATCTTACCCGCTCGTTTGGGCAATTAATTTAATTACAAACAGCCTACTTCGCATACTTGGCTTTGATAACAAAGACAACAACATGAGCAATCTCAGCCGCGAAGAACTAAAAACACTCGTAAACGAGTCTGGCGCCATTATCCCTCAAAACCACCAAGAGATGCTCGTTAGCATTCTCGACCTTGAAAAGGTTACCGTGAACGACATAATGATCCCTAGAAATGAAATTATAGCCATTGATATTGAAGACAACCTAGATACGATACTTCTACAACTTAAAACATCCCAACACACCAGACTCCCGATTTACAAAAACGACATTAATAATGTTATTGGCATTTTACACTTAAGAAGTATGACTAACGTTCTCTCTCATACAACACCAAATAAAGCACACCTTCTTCAAGCTTGTAGCGAGCCATACTTCATCCCTGAAAGTACCCCACTCAACACTCAACTTCTTCACTTCCAAAAAGAAAAGAAACGTATCGGCATCGTTGTAGACGAATACGGCGACGTACAAGGCATTGCAACAATGGAAGACATTCTGGAGGAAATTGTAGGTGAATTTACCACCAACTTTTCTTCATCCAGCCAAGACATAACCTTACAACCCGACGGCAGCTACCTTATTGATGGCACCACAACAATTAGAACAATCAACAAATCCCTAAACTGGCAACTACCTATAAATGGCCCCAAAACTTTAAATGGACTTATTACAGAAACACTAGAAACTATCCCCGAAAACCCTATTTGCCTGTATCTAAACGGTCACCAAACCGAAATCAAACAAATTAAAGACAATATCGTTAAAACAGTACGCATCTCCGCAAAAATTAAAATTTAGACATACTATTGATTTGTAATATTTTGTTATTTTTTTTTACTTTAATTGCTTTATACTTACATGATTGATATACAAGGTATATAAATTAAAGAAACTGTACATTAGATTCACAAAAAACAACTTGAAACCTAGTCACAATCAACAGCTCAGCTATTAATGTTTAATGCCCATTGGAGCGATAAATGAATAAGTCTTCTGGCATCAGCTATTTAAATACCAGCGACAGCCAAACAGAAATACAAGACAATTCAAATCAAAAGGCTATTCGCAAGATTTGCCAAGAAGCAACTCGTGACCTTAACGAAATGCTTCAAAGCATGTTTGACGGGATAGACGACTCTTTTTTTGAGCTTGCTAACAATGCACGCACAAACAATGAACAAAATCGCTTTTTTGAAGCCATGCGCGAAATAAGAATTAAACGCAAAAGTATTGAATCTGATTTTGACAACGCTCTGAACCTATTATTTTCATCAAGCCGTGTACTGAAGAAAAACACACAGAAAGTAACACCAGACATTACTAACATTGATAACCTAAGCCTTGTACAAAATGAAGACTTAGAAGAAGACGTAGCCACTTCATCCATGTCATCCAAAGCGCGCTCTAATTTTCAAGGCCCTCTACTTCAGTTTCATGCCAGAATCGGTAAATTATATGGCTTATCAGACTTAAGTGAAGCCAGCCCTCCTCTAGACCCAAAAGATATAAGTCACGCTTTTTCAGAAGCTTGCTCAAACATAGAAATTCAAATAAAAGAAAAACTAATTGTATACAAACAGTTTGATCGCTACGTTCTCTCCAATCTAGGTTCTGTATTAGAAAATGCAAATAAGATATTAATCCGACTTGGCATTATGCCTAGCCTGAAAACTCCTGGAATTAGACAAAAGCACGCCCCAAAAAGCGAAGCTTCATCCTCAGCCATCATCAAGAACACCGTTCCCACCAGCCTAAATAAAGAACCGGAGTATTCCAATATACTTCCGCACCTACAATCGCTACTAGCCAACATTAGAACCACTACAAACCATACAGACACCAACCAAGTCGACGCAAGACCAATCCAAATGATCAGCACCCAAGATTTAATCAACATGCTGACCGAACTACAGAAAACACCTTCTATAAGACCACAAGAAGGCAATCACTCTAGCGTCATTGACATACAGACAGAACTACAAAGATCACTCCATATAAACACTTCACAAAAAGCAAAAAAACCTGCTTTTAATCAAACAGATGAAGACTTAATCAACCTTGTTTCTATGCTGTTTGAATTCATTTTAGATGACTACAACCTTGCCTCTCCGATACAGCTCCTTATTAGTCGCCTACAAATCCCTATCCTAAAAGTGGTCATTAAAGACAACTCTTTTTTCAGCTCAAGCAGCCATCCAGCTAGACAACTATTGAATTCGCTAGCAAAAGCAGGCCTTGGCTGGGCTGAGCAAAAAAACAAAAAGCACGACCCCTTATATGAAAAGATTCATGAGATCGTTCATAAAATCCTAAACCAGTTCAATGGTGACATATCTTTATTCGAGCACTTAAATAAAGATTTCAAACAATTCATGAATAAAGATGAGCGTAAATCCAGATTAGTCGAACAAAGAACCAAAGAAGCAGAAATAGGCTTAATCAAATCTCGTCAAGCCCAGAAATCTGTAGAAGAAAGCATTAACCAACTAATCTCAACAGCCACAACTCCAATTCCTAATTTTATAACTGAAACACTAAAGAATGGCTGGAGCAGAGTTATGTTCCTAGCATTTCTAAAAGATGAACAAGAGCATCAGTGGGTTAATGTAAACAAAGTAGCTGAAGACCTAATTTGGTGTCTGCAACCACTTAAATCCCAAAAAGACAGACAACACTGGATCACAGTCGCACCTAAGCTTCTTAAAGATTTACGCTCAGGCCTTGAGGATGTTTCTTACAAAACAGCTGAACTCGACTCGACCATTAGTACAATGCGAGCAGAGCTAACAAATGCATTTAAAAATAGCTCATTTGATAGCTCAGAAGAAACAAAAGGCAAAACACGCCCATCAATAAACCTAAAAAAGAAAGCTACATCAGCAGATAAAAGCGCGGTCAATAAGCAGTTAGAGTCTCAGAATAATAAGTTAGACGAATACTTTGCCGATATAGATAACATGGAAATTGGCACATGGCTTGAATTCACACTTTTGAACGGTAACAAATATCGCTGTAAACTATCAACTAAGCTTCCTGAAGCTGACTGCTTTATCTTTGTTAACAGAATGGGATTAAAAACTATCGAAAAAAACAAAACTGAACTTGCTAATGATTTAAGCAAAAAACAAGTTATCATTTTGGAGCAAGGCCTAATGATCGATCGCGCCATGAACGCAGTTACATCGACGCTCAGACAAAAAGCGAGCATTTAAAGCTGTACATCAAACACTTACTTAAGCCCAACAGATAACTCACCTAGAATGAAGCAGGAACACTCTGAACATTTAACAAGCATCTACTTCGCTATAGGCGCAGCATTATTACTCCATATATTTTTACTATTCGCACTATCACTACTCCCTATTATTCACAAAGAAGAAAAGCATAGAACCGTACCAACAGTAACCATCACAACAGGCTCCACGGCCAGCTCCGACAAACAAGAAAGCCAAACACAACCGTCGAATGCCGCAGCAGCAAACGCTTATTTAGCCACATTAGAAGCATCATCATTCAAAGTCCAACAAGAACAAAGCCGCGAAAGAAACTCACAACGAAAGCATACTCGCGCATCTCAACCCAAAACCCAGAATCAGATTGAAAGGCCTCCAACTAAAAGCCTTATGAGCCAATCACAAATGTCTCGATCCAAAAAAGCCAACCAAGGTATGATGAATATTTTTAAACAAAAGAAAATTACAGGTGAAGTAGAACAAGTTTCGACAACAGAGCATAAAGAATTAAGCGATTATGAGATTTCCCTCAGAAGCATCCTATCAAGAGCCGTCTTGTATGACGAGTTTCATAGATTTATAAAAGCCAAAGAGGATAACGAAATAAATTTTGAAGTAACACTCATACTCCACCCTAGCGGAGCAATTAAAAATGCAGTTATTAGCCACTCTAGCGGAATAATAGAGATAGATAAACTTGCAAAGCAAAACGCCTTCAAAGCAAGCCCTTACCCAAAACCCCCCTTAGAAGATATGCAAAAAGGTTTCAGGTACGCTATTTCAATTACACATAAAAAAGTTACGCAATATAAGTAGCTAAGGGTAAATCTCCTTCGCTACTCTACCATTTATAACTAACGTTCAGTCTTTTTTTGCTTTTGCTTTTGGTTTGGCTTTTGGTTTGGCTTTTGCTTTTTTAGGCTTCGGCTGTGTTTCGGTCCACTTTTCATCGGCATAGTACGCAGTCCAACCTGTTGCCTTCGCCTTTTCCTCTGCTGATTTAGGCTTCTCTTCAGTCATTACATACTGCTCTTTCGTTTTTCGACTAAAGCGAACAATTGCGGGATTCCCCTTAGAGTCCTTAACCGGCGCAGAAAATAGGAATGTATACTTTGGGTCAATTTCATCTTTGTGCGGCAGAAGCTCCGTCACCAAAGGCGCACGAGTCTCTCTATTCTTAGGAAACTTACTTGCCGCCAAAAACAAACCAGCCGCACCGTCACGTAAGATATAAGTATCTTCAACCTTTTCACATGCCAACTCTGGCATCGGCACTGGGTCCATTTTAGGTGGCGCAGGATCACCGCTTCTCAGTAATTTTCGAGTATTCTTACACGACTCATTTGTGCAACCAAAATACTTACCAAAACGACCAGTCTTAAGCTGCATTTCGGACTCACACTTGTCACACTCTAATAGAGGGCCGTCATATCCCTTTATTTTATATTCACCAGCCTCAACTGAAAAACCGGAGCAATCAGGGTTATTACCACAGACATGAAGTTTACGCTGTTCATCAATCAAATAACCATCCATCGCCGTCGAACAAATTGAACAACGATGCTTTTTAAGCAAAAGACGCGACTCACCTTCGTCATCATCAACATTTGCGATTTCATCACCAGAAACCAAATTAATTGTTGATTTACAACGCTCTTTTGGTGGCAATGAATAACCTGAACAACCTAAAAACACACCGGTACTAGCTGTTCTGATTTGCATATTCCGCCCACAATCAGGGCATGCTATATCAGTCTCTGTGGGCGTATTCTCGCGCATACCATCATTAGCCGCCTGAGCGGTTTCTAACTGCTTAGTAAAGCCCTTATAAAAGTCATTTAGAACATCCTTCCAATTCTTCTTATTATTTGCGACCTCATCTAACCGCTCCTCCATCTGAGCTGTAAAACTAAAATCAAGCAAATCTTCAAATGACTCGACTAAGCGTCCGGTTACAATATCACCCATTTTTTCTGCATAAAATCGCTTATTCTCAACACGCGCATAACCACGATCTTGTATTGTTGAGATAATTGCAGCATACGTAGATGGACGACCAATACCACGCTTCTCTAACTCCTTAACCAAGGCTGCTTCAGAATATCGCGCAGAAGGCTTTGTAAAATGCTGCTTAGGATCTAATAGATCTAACGAAAGCGTCTCACCTACTTTTAAATCTGGCAAAATAACATCTTCGTCTTTCTTACTATTAACAGGCATCACCTTAAGAAAACCATCAAACTTCATCACGCGCCCGCGAGTACGTAACTGAAAATCTCCTGCACTCACTTCAAGGGAAGAACTTAAAAACTCAGCATTAGTCATCTGACATGCCACAAAGTTGCGCCAAATAAGGCTGTAAAGCCGTTCAGCGTCTTTTTCAAGATTTTTAACACCTGACACCAGCACAGACACACTAGACGGCCTAATAGCTTCATGAGCTTCTTGAGCACCATCTTTACTTGAATACACTCTCGGTTCGCCAGGTATATACCTCGCACCAAAATTCTCATCAATATAATCACGACATGCAGCTACAGCCTCAGTACTCAAATGCGTTGAATCTGTTCTCATGTAAGTTATATAGCCAGCCTCATATAAACGCTGCGCCATCATCATAGTTTTCTTAACGCTAAAACCTAAGCGAGTACTTGCCGCCTGCTGCAGCGTGGACGTAATAAAAGGCGCACTAGGCTTTGATTGAGTTGGCTTATCTTCTCGCTTCGAGACTTTAAACGTTTCTTTATCAAGAGTAGAGATATGAGCCTTAATTTCTGCCTCACTCTCAGGTCGGTAGCTTTTATTTTGAAAACGATTGACCTGAAAGCGAACCAGATCTTTGTTTTCACTTTTTAAATTAGAAAATAGCTCCCAAAACTCTTCAGGAATAAAACTTCTTATTTCACGCTCACGCTCAACAATTAAACGAACCGCGACTGACTGTACTCGTCCAGCTGACAAACCCCGAGCAACCTTAGCCCATAATAGAGGCGATACCATAAAGCCAACAACACGATCTAGAAAGCGTCGTGCTTGCTGCGCATCAACACGCGCCTGATCTAGCTCTGAAGGCTCCTCAAATGCTTTTTGAATAGCTTTTTCGGTGATTTCATTAAATACAACTCGTCGATACCGACTATCATCACCACCAATCGCCTCTTTCAAATGCCAAGCAATCGCCTCCCCCTCTCTATCCAAATCCGTCGCGAGATAAATTGTGTCGGCATTCTTTGCTAACTTTTGAAGTTCCGCAACGACCTTTTCTTTTCCTGGCAATATTTCATAACGCGCAGCCCAATCTTTTTCTGGGTTTATTCCCATTCTGGCAATCAACTGTTCTTTTGATTTTTTAGCCTTATGTATTACCTTATCTTCTGGGCTTAACTTGCGAGTAATGGCTGCTTGTTTGGCGCGCTCTTTAGGGGTTGATGTAGACCCGCCACCAGATGTAGGCAAATCACGGATATGACCAACACTCGACTTTACAATAAAGTCTGGCCCCAAATATTTATTGATCGTTTTGGCTTTTGCTGGTGATTCGACGATTACTAGGGACTTACCCATGAGACTCCAAAATAAAATAACAACTAGAAAATTGCATAATTTCAACCCAATACAGAAAACTATTTACCGTATTGATTAATAAACTTAGGCGACATATATATTGATTTGTAGCCAAAGGGTCAAGTGATTGCAATATTTTTTTTAAAATAAGCGCATTTTATTAGTATATTCACTACTTTCAGAAATAAAGTGATTAATTTCGATAATTTAAACGAAGACTTCACCACTTTTGCTACACTAAAACCATATATAAACAATTACCTACATAAGTATTCGCGCTTTAGGGCTGCTAAAATAAAGGTCTTACATAAATAACTATGCCTGTTTCAACTATTATTACAATTATCACCGTACTCATTCTATGTTCAATGATTATCAGCGGCATAAGCTATAGTAGGCAGCAAGCTTTGGCCAAGTTACAAAAAAAAATAAGCCAATATCGTCAACAAGTTGATGAAGCTCTCGGACACACTGCATTATTATTAAAAGTAGATCCTGACTATCAATTAATTACACATTTACAAGCATTCATAGTCAACACTCTTCAAATAGCAAACAAGCTTTCACCCCAAGATCAAATAATTTTCGACAACCTAAGAATTCAAAAACAGCGGCTAAATGAATTCAAAGAAAACAAACGCGAGAATCAAGTCATTGAATTTTTTGAAACAGAAACTGAACTAAACCAACTTAAGTCACAAATAGGGCAAATCAGTAAACTTCTTGATATTTATCGTAATCGTGGAGAGCTATCTATAGACAAAAGTAATGCATTCAACACTCACCTAACAGAGATCAGCTTGGAATTAACCATTAATAGCCACATGAACCAAGCCCGAAAATGCGGCGAGAAAAATAATGCAACCATGTATCAGATGCACATCAAACAAGCTCGAGAAGTCGTAAAAAAATCTTCACTAGAAGAGAATGAAAAAAACAGAAGAATCAAAGAGCTAACTAATATTTTAAATAATGTAAAAAAGACAAATAAAATTGTAATTGATGATACCGAAAAACTAACATCTGAGAAAAACACAGAAGGCAATAAAATTAACTTTTAGCCTCTAACTCGCTTAATTGTTAATTCATCAGAGATTAAACGCATATAAAAAAACCGCGACCAAGGCCGCGGTTTTTAGGTTTAGCTATTTGAAGACGCTATTATAAACGTTCCCAAACTGTACTAATTCCCTGTCCAAGTCCGATACACATAGTAGAAACACCATATTTACCGTTATTCTCTTCAAGAACATTCAACAAAGTAGTTGAAATACGCGCACCTGAACAACCAAGAGGGTGACCAAGAGCAATCGCACCACCTTTCAAGTTCACTTTCTCATCAGCAACATCAAGAATCTTAAGATCCTTCATTACTGGTAAAGACTGACCAGCGAAAGCCTCATTAAGCTCCCAGTAATCGATATCTTCAATTTTAAGACCTGCACGCTTCAATGCTTTCTTAGTCGCAGGAACAGGACCATACCCCATGATAGCCGGATCACAACCCGCTACTGCCATTGATACGATACGAGCACGTGGCGTTAAACCTAGCTCTTCTGCTTTTTCAGCCGACATAAGCAACATCGCTGCTGCGCCATCAGTTAACTGTGAAGACGTACCAGCTGTTACTGTACCGCCTTTAGGGTTAAAAGCTGGCTTTAGTTTTGCTAAAGACTCAAGCGTTGTTTCAGGACGAATCGTTTCATCGTTTTCAATTAAAACTTTGAAACCATTTTCATCATGCCCTTCAACAGGGATGATTTCATTTTTAAACGTACCTGCAACCGTTGCTGCTTGTGCTAAACGATGTGAACGCTCAGCAAACGCATCTTGTTGCTCGCGAGAAAAACCGTGCATTTTCGCCAACATTTCAGCGGTTAAGCCCATCATGTTTGACGCTTTTGCAGAGTACTTACTTGCGGCAGGGTTATGGTCAAAGCCTTTAGTCATAGAAACATGACCCATGTGCTCAACACCACCTACAACAAACACATCACCGTTACCAGTTTGAATTGCTTGTGCAGCCGTATGAATGGCGCTCATTGCAGAACCACATAAACGGTTAACCGTTTGCGCACCCGCACTGTGTGGTACTTTAGTTAACAATGAAATTTGACGAGCAACGTTAAAGCCCTGCTCCATTGTCTGGTTTACACAACCCCAAATTACGTCTTCAACGTCATTAGGGTTTAATTTTGGATTACGATCAAAAATCGCATCAATCAAAGTCGCCGAAAGCGTTTCTGCACGTACATTGCGGAAACAGCCATTTTTAGCACGCCCCATTGGAGTACGTACCGCATCGATGACGACGACATCTTTTGGATTAAGACTCATAGATATTCTCCGTTCGATTATCTGTTTCAGTAATTAGCCGAAATACTTTTTATCAGCTTTAGCCATCTCTCTCATACCCGTAGTCGGGTGATAAAGAGCACCTAAATCTTTGTACTTATCTGCCATAGCACAGAATGCTTCAAGACCGATAGAGTCGATATAACGAAGAGCACCACCACGGAATGGAGGAAAGCCAATACCGAATATAAGACCCATATCTGCTTCTGCTGCGGTATCAACAATACCATCTTCAAGACAACGTACAGTTTCGATACAAAGCGGAACCATCATACGCTCAATGATTTCTTCATCTGTAAACTCGTTGTTACTCTGAACAACAGGCTTCAGCATGTCGTAAACAGACGCATCTTTAACTTTCTTCTGCTTACCTTTACGATCTAACTCGTATGTATAGAAACCTTTGTCAGTTTTCTGACCATAACGGCCATCTTCAAACATAACATCGATTGCAGTACGGAATTCGTTCTTCATTCGATCAGGGAAGCCATTCGCCATTACTTCACCAGCGTGCTTACCTGTATCCATGCCTACTACATCAAGTAGATAAGCAGGACCCATCGGCCAACCGAACTTCTCCATAAGCTTATCAACGTGCTGAAAGTCAGCACCGTCACGAACAAGCGCACAGAAACCACCAAAGTATGGGAATAAGATACGATTAACTAAAAAGCCTGGGCAATCGTTAACAACAACAGGTGTTTTACCCATTGCTTTAGCGTATGCAACAGTTGTCGCAATTGTTTCTTCGCTAGTCTTCTCACCACGAATGATTTCTACAAGAGGCATCATATGTACAGGGTTAAAGAAGTGCATACCACAGAAATTTTCAGGACGCTTAAGGTTCTTAGCAAGTAAATCGATAGAGATCGTAGATGTATTTGAAGTTAGTACAGTATCGTCAGAAACTTTACTTTCCACTTCACAAAGCACGATATCTTTTACTTTAGGGTTTTCTACAACTGCTTCAACGATTAAGTCAACATTGCCGAAATCACCATAGCTAAGTGCAGGCGTAATTGCATTTAACACATCAGCCATTTTCTCAGGCTTCATTTTGCCTTTAGAAACACGCTTAGTAAGTAGCTTTGTTGCTTCGTTAAGACCAAGATCGATACCCGCTTGCGCGATATCTTTCATGATAATTGGCGTACCTTTAAGTGCAGATTGGTAAGCGATACCGCCCCCCATGATCCCTGCACCCAATACTGCTGCCAACTTAACTTCAGTCGCTTTTGACTCCATCTCTTTAGCTTTTGCTTTTAGAGCTTGGTCATTTAAGAATAAGCCAATCAATGAAGCTGAAACTGAGGTTTTTGCCATTTTAGCAAAACCTTTCGCTTCAACCTGGATCGCTTTATCACGCCCCATACCTGAATGTTTCTGCATTACTTTGATAGCTTCAACAGGCGCGGGGTAATTTGGACCAGCTTGACCAGCTACGAAACCCTTTGCGGTTTCGAAAGTCATCATGCTTTCCATTGGGTTTAACTTAAGCTTACTCGTTTTTTCTTCACGAACAGCTTTATAGTCAAGCTTACCAGCGATAGCTTGATTAACTAGAGCAATAGCTGCTTCAGTTAGCTTCTCTACTGGAACAACGGCATCAACAGCACCAAATTTAAGTGCATCAGCTGAACGGTATTCCTTACTTCCACATATCCACTCAATAGCGTTATCCGCACCAATTAAGCGAGGTAAACGTACAGTTCCACCAAAACCAGGGAAAATACCTAGTTTAACTTCTGGTAGACCTACCTTCGCTTTTTCAGCCATAACACGATAGTCAGTAGATAGACACATTTCAAAACCACCGCCTAATGCGATGCCGTTGATAGCTGTTACAGTTGGGTACGGTAAATCTTCAATCGCACTAAAGATTGAATTTGCTTGAACATTACTTGCAACAAGGTCTTCTTCAGACCCTGCAAAAAGTTCTGTAAATTCTGTGATGTCTGCTCCAACAATGAAGCAATCTTTAGAACTAGTAACTACTAAACCTTTAATACCATCGGTATTTTTAAGATTGTCTGTAGCTGCTGCCAGCTCTTCAAGTGTTAGTCTGTTAAATTTATTAACTGACTCGCCTTCTAGATCGAAGTTAAGTTGTGCAATACCACCTTCGATTTCTTTAACCGTGATGGCTTTACCTGCGTAAATCATCAACTGTTCTCCAAGTTAATTGTCTGTGCCTGCGCAAAAAAGCGGCACCGGCAAAGTTATTTTGGCCCGAAAATATAGCGGGATTTTTCAAAATTCATACGACCGTTTGAATCCTGAGGTGCAACCATGAGAAAAAACTGCCCATTTGTCAATTGTTATTGACATTTCTACACATATTTATTTTCACAAAACACTATAAAAACAAACCACAACCTACTGTTTTTAATAAGTTAATTTGATTATTTAGTATTTTTCAGAGAAATAGAGAAAATCAGAAATATTTTGTGGAAATTAAAATTTCGACGATTTCTCACACAAAAAAAAGAAAAGAATTTCACTAATTTTAGTCTTTTATAAACCTTAATTAATAACATTCTTCAAGTATTTGTAAATTAAGGATTAAACACTACACTAAATTGAATTAGTATTAAGTTATTACAATACTTATAGTTAAACCCCCAAGACCTGTCGTATGGAGACCTTCTTGATGACCTTTTCCGATAAATTGTTTCGCAAACCTTCTTATATTACGAGTACATTTGCGGCAACAGCAGCATTGATTTTTAACCTTAGTGCCTTCTCTAACCCTGTATCAGCTGAAGAACCACAAGCAACTGCTTCACCGCTGGAGAATATTTATCAAGCTCAAATAAACTCCTACTACTCAATCAATGGCTTCTATAACTTTAGCGCCAACCAAGGCGACCAAAAACATCTATCTGTAATAGTAGATGCGAGCGATAAAATTGATGAGTTAATTGAAACAGTCCAAGAAAGCGCTGACAAGTCACCCGATGCAGAGGCCTACGATAATGTTTCAGACGCATGGGGAAAATATCAAAAAACATTAAACCTGAATATTAAAGAAGTAAAGAAAACAGGCTACCCAGACCTTCGTTTAGCTGGCGACATGGCGACCGAGAACATTAGCTTAAACAAAACACTTGAAGCACTATACAGCTCATTAGCAACAGCACCTTCTCAAAAGCCTAATCAAGCAACCGAAATAAGCCGTAGAGCAGGCCTTGACTTAGCTTTGATGATGACCAAATATTCAGCTAGAACCACCTCAACGGTCAGCCAAGTATATTCTGGTGGAGATATGGAGATAACAATTGACACACTCGCTGCAGACTTTGAAGCAAACTTAAAACAACTAATTAAATTGTCAGAAAGTAATGAGCAAGCACTTGATTTACTTGATTCAGCGTTAACAAAATGGGATTTCATTAAATCTTCATATATAAATTACAACGAAAACCGTGTTAATTTCATTGTAAACCTCTACTCAAAGAAGATCATTAGTGATATTGACCTAGCAATAGACACACTTTAATTACTGTTATATTTAAAGGCTAAGCCACACGGTTAGCCTTTAAATTTTTTAAGTTCTTCAAGTTTCTGAACGCATCCGATCAAACATTTCTCAATCCTTTCCACACTATCACTCTCACCTCTTTCTCTCCATAAAAACGCAATTCCCCCTGAAAAAAAAGTAAGCGCTTCTGACGACTCGGGAAGCTCATCCAACAACCCTGCGTCTTGCAAAGATAGCTTTATAGGGTTTTGAATATCTATCTCATGCGCTTTATCGTCAAAACTCAAACGAATAACTTCAGCTTTATTCGATGACAACTTTTTGCCAATAGGTAGATATTTTTCATACATCACATACCCCCGATAGTCATCTAACCAGGGATACAACTGACCAGCTAAAGCCTTATCGACCAAACGAACCTTTAAACCAAACTCCATCGCTTGATGTCGCATTTTTGTTAAAGCTTTTTCTCTTGGAGAAGGCATCACCCACATCACTGAGCCAAACACCGCCAACGTAATAAAAATTGCAACCCAAAACCCCATATAACTCACCCTAGCTTGGTATTATTAAAACATTATTATTTTTGACTATTCAGCAGCTTCTTCAAGCTCAAGCCAGCGCTCTTCAGCCTCTTCAAGCGACTGCTCAGCAGACGCTAACCTAGCAATTGTTTTTTCAACCAATGAGTGCTCATTACCATAAAAGTCAGCAGCTGCCATTTCAGCTTGCACCTGACTTATCTCACCCTCTAGCGCTTCAATTTTTGCAGGAAGCTGCTCCAACTCAAGCTTCAACTTATAGCTCATCTTCTTTCGTACTGGCTTAGACTTCACTGTACTGGGTGCTTGAGGTACGCATACTTTATCCTTATGAGACTTTGAACCATCATCATTAACACCCAAAACAGTTTGTGACTCAACCGCCATTACACCACCAGTTTGACGCACCCAATCTTGATAGCCGCCAACATACTCACTCACCCTACCCCGACCTTCAAACACTAGAGTACTTGTAACAACCTGGTCCAAAAAGTCTCTGTCATGACTGGTTAACAAAAGTGTGCCAGTAAACTCGCTCAATCGCTCCTCCAGCAACTCTAGTGTATCCACATCAAGATCATTAGTTGGCTCATCCATAACGATTACGTTCGAGGGACGGCCAAATAGTTTCGCTAACAACAAACGGTTCGTCTCACCACCAGACAAAGCCTTTACAGGCGTTCTTGCGCGCTCTGCTGTAAAAAGAAAATCATTTAAGTAGCTAATAACATGCTTAGGGTGACCATTAATATCTATAAAGTCATGGCCATCGGCAACATTATCAAAAACAGTTTTTTCAGGATCTAAGCCACCACGCAACTGGTCAAAATAAGCAACCTCTAGCTTACTACCCAATTTAACGGACCCAGACATCGGCTTTAACTTGCCCAGCAAAATCCTTAACAAGGTTGTCTTACCAGCACCATTCGCACCGATCAAACCAATACGTTCACCTCGCATAACTGTAAGAGAGAAGTCCTTGATAACCAAGCGACCATCAGCATCATTAGCTGAGAAAGCATGCGAAACACCCTCCACTTCGACCACAAGCTTTCCAGACTTATCCGCTTCTTCAATCTTGATATTTGCCTTACCTTGCTTTTCAATACGCCCCTTACGCTCATTACGCATAGATTTGAGCGCCCTTACCCTTCCCTCATTGCGAGTTCTACGTGCTTTTATTCCCTGACGTATCCACACCTCCTCTTCAGAAAGCCGCTTATCAAAAAGCTGATCTTGTCTTGCTTCGTCCTCTAGCATCTTCTGTTTATCCACAAGATAACTATCATAACTTCCTTTAAAGGAAGCAATATTACCTCGGTCCAGCTCAATAATCCCTGACGCTAAAGATTTAACAAATGCACGATCGTGACTCACAAACAGTAATGCACCATTAAACTCTTTTAAACGCTGTTCTAACCATTTAATGGTATCGATATCCAAATGGTTTGTTGGCTCATCTAACAACAACAAATCAGGCTCATTAATCAAAGCTCTTGCGAGTAGTACTCGACGACGCCAACCTCCCGATAATGATTTCATTTGCTGGTTTTCATCCAAGCCAAACCGCTTTAGCATACCGTTGATTTTAGTTTGGAAAGACCAGCCATCGTTAGCTTCAATTTTTTCTTGTAAGCCTTGAAGCTTTTCTAAAGATTTTGCGTCTAGCGACTCACCATGGGCTTGCTCATCAATTAGCGCATGGTATTGTGCGAGAACATGACCAATACCTACCAGACCTTCTGCCACCACATCAAAAACACTACGCTCATCAGCCTCCGGTAAGGTTTGAGGCAACGAACCTACTTTCAACCCTTTTTCAAAAATAATCGTACCAGAGTCCGGCTCAATTTCTTTCGTCAACAAACGCATAAATGAAGACTTTCCCTGACCATTTCGCCCGAGCAAACACACCTTCTCACCCGCTTCAATGGCTAAACTAACCTCATCCAATAAAGGGCTAAGACCATACGCTAAACAAACGTTTTCAAATCTAACAATACTCATAATTAAAATACTAACTCTGTGAATTTTTTACGCTTGATTAGCTCGCCAACTCAATAAAATGAACTATGCTTTAACGTTATAGCGTTTTAAAGACGCATTATGCTACATCTTTAACAACTACCATAATTTGAAAGTATTTTTTTTGCATTCACGGAGAATTGCCTTGAGCAGCAGCCCATCATCATCTACCGCTAACAGACCTGATCTAGACTGGAGCCAGGTTCGCGAAACGATTAACATGCTAACACTTGCGGTATCTCAAGTTGAATGCACAATGACAGACGGTGAAAAATCAATCACCGAACTAACACAGTCATTTACATATATTGCAAATCAGCTTCAAAACATTGTAGATGCTGAAAGCAATGAATCAGCTGAAACGCAGCTCCACGCTATTAAAGAAAACGCAGTAGATATCCACCAAAAGGTAGTCACAGCGACAGTCGCTTTTCAATTTTATGACCGATTAACGCAACGCCTTGACCATGTAAAACGAGACCTTGGCTGGCTTAGTGACTTGGTCAGCAACCCTCAGCAATTATACAACCCTGAAGCCTGGAAAAAGCTACAAACAGACATTATGTCTAATTACACTATGGAAGAAGAACGTTTAATGTTTGAACACATTATGAATGGCGCAAGCGTTGAGAACGCATTAGAAATTTATAATCACCACTTTAATAACAACAAAGATGATAATGACCAAACTTCTGACGACGTAGAATTATTTTAGTTCTACGCCTCTAAGGAAAAATTTAAGCTCACAACTATTATGCAAACTCTTTAACCACCAACACATCCCCCACCTTTAACGCGCCATACGAGCGATGCACCAAATTTTGACCAAAACAAACGCCAAATTCGTTTTTACGATATCGTGCAAGGGTTTTTAGTGGCTCTTTACCTAAGTCGCCTTTCTCGTTTATTGTCGTCATTCCACAGCGACTACAAGGCTTAACCAAATCAAAGTCTATACCCGCTATCGATACACGCTTCCAATCATCTTCTTGAAAAGCCCTATCGCCTTCAAATACTATATTTGAGCGAAACCGACTCATTGGAACACCGTGATCTAATTTTTCATTCAAGTCATCAAGTGAAGCTGTATTTGTTAATAACAAAGGAAAAGCATCTGCAAAACTAACGTTCTGATCTTGCGCAAAAAAGTCCCTATCCACCTGTCTAACTGCGCTATCCTCCATATAAACCAATCTTACAGCCACACCCAACCAATCAGACAACTTCGCAGTAAATTGAGGGTCTATAAATTTAGCATCGACAAAATCAGACCATACTTGAACCTTTATATCATGCACAAACAATTCGTAAGGAAATAATAATTCTCCCAAGTCATCGCTAGAAACAACCACACCATCAGACCTCAAACTGGCCGAAACCAGAGATAGCCTTGGATGCTTCCGTTGACTAACAAACTTTGCATCCTGATCGACCAACATAAATCGGCGATCGTTCTGCACCCCAAAACGGTCCAGTTGTATTTCAGGAACAGAAACAGCCCCTAAAGATTTCACAGGGTAATAAATAATTTCAGATATTTTATATTCCATTAAACAGAAGCACCCTTAATTTTCTAGTAAGTTGAATCTTGAGAATTTATTTATAACATCAATTACGCAGAAAATTAAGCTTACTAACCACCCTCCTTTAAACTTTTAATTCTTTCAAGCACAACCTCTGCAAGTTCATCTGGCTGAAATTTTGATAACAAGTGATCACAACCAACACGCTGCGCCATAGCCTGATTAAAACTACCACTCAAAGAAGTATGCATAACAACATGCAAGCCTTTTAAACGCTCATTAGACCGAATTTCGGCCGTCAACCGATACCCATCCATTTCAGGCATTTCAGCATCTGTTAGCACCATTAAGCAATCATCTAACTGTGATTGATTATTTTCAGCCCAATTAGTTAACATCTGAAATGCATTCATTCCATTTGACGCAGTAATCACCCTTAAGCCAATTTTCTTAATCGTGCCTTCAGCTTGGGCAATAGCAACAGGCGAATCATCAACAACCATAATGAATTTATCTTGAACTCCTGCCACTAGCTCAGAATCAAGAATTTCTTCCGATACATCCGTAGCATAAGGTGTAATCTCTGCGAGAATTTTCTCTACATCAATAACTTCAACAATATCATCATTAAAGTTAGTAATTGCAGTTAAATAGTGATCTTTGCCTGCAGGCTTCGGCGGAGCAGAAATTTCTTTCCAGTTCATATTTGCAATGCGCTCAATCCCCCCCACAAGAAAAGCCTGAACACTCCGGTTATATTCAGTAACGATAATGATGGAATCTTTTGTTACTTCAATTGGTGCGCGCCCAATTGCCTGACTCATATTAATAACGGGAACCGTCTGCCCTCTAAAATGCGTCACACCGCAAATACAAGGATGCCGATCAGGTATCTCCGTTAAGTTTGGTAGCTTTAAAACCTCTTGCACTTTAAATACATTAATTGCATAAATTTGACGCCCTAGCAATTTGAACATCAATAATTCAAGACGATTTTCACCAACCAAGTTGGTACGCTGGTCTACAGAAGCTAATAAACTTGACATCAAAAACTCCATTCCGAGTAGTTGCACTATTCGAAAACAAAAACAGGATTATTTAACCCAAAATAAGGTTATATATTTGAAAATATACTATGAGTTTAGACTAATTTTAAATTTTTATATGACAAGTGGGTAAAGTTTAAAGCTTATAAACAATACGAAAACACATCACTAATAAAGCGCTATTAGGACGACAAGAAATTTTGGGGAGTTAAAAAAATTGAAGAGATAAATGGAGCGGGAAACGAGATTCGAACTCGCGACCCCAACCTTGGCAAGGTTGTGCTCTACCAGCTGAGCTATTCCCGCGCATTTAAATAAACCAATTACTAGAAGTAATATTTGGCTCACCCTTAAAAAGGAAGCGTATTATAGGTATACATTTTTTCGGATGCAACAGTAAATTTTGTAAACTAGTTCACTTTTTACGAGACTAATAACACTCACAATGCAAAAAGGGCCTACAACGAAAATCATGCAAATTTTAAGCAAAAAAAAAGCAAGTCATATAGACTTGCTTTTCAAATTTCATTGCAATAACTCAGAACTTACCAAGTTATTGCATTGCTACTAATTAGATAGCAACGATGTTCTCAGCTTGAGGACCTTTCTGACCTTGAGTTACTGTAAAAGAAACTTTTTGGCCTTCGTTAAGAGTCTTAAAACCGTCTGACTGAATTGCACTGAAGTGAGCAAATACGTCTGGACCAGACTCTTGCTCGATAAAACCAAAACCTTTAGTTTCGTTGAAAAATTTTACTGTACCGTTTACTGTATTAGACATAATAATATCCTGATATAAAAAATAAGCCTTAAAGGCGTGATAGCATAAAAAATAAACTGAGACTTAGATACTACAGGACGAGGAATTATACAAATAATACGGCGAACTTGATAATATAAAAAGCTTTCTTTCTAGCTGGCAGCTACTTTATTAGCTTAGTTAGTTAAAGTCAAATTATTAAATATATTTTTCGTATCTAAAGGTAAAAAATTACTCCTTCAGCATATTAGTTAAACAATAGTTTACCCGTGCGTATTCTCTGAGGATGGTCCCCTACAGGGAACGTCGCGATTTCTTTCGCTTCATCAAAAGAAATCACCGACACACGGTCTTGCTCACTCACAGAGACATAACAGTTTTTACCATCAGCGCTCTCCGTTGACCAATAAGGTTTAGCGCCTAATGGCGTATCGGAGAGTTGAACTGTTTTATATTCAAATGTTGTGCGATCTACAATGGCCGCATAACCTGACATGGTTGCCGCTACACACAATTTAGTCCCCTCACCGTTCATCGCTATACCATGGTGAGCCGAATTCAACTGATAATCACGCAAGTTCATATCTTGAATCTGTTGTGGAATGGGAAGTTCAATTTTACGCGTTACTTTTTGCTGCGCTACATCATATTCAACAAAACCATGAAAGAAAGATATTTGCATGTAAACAAACTTTCCATCAGGAGAAATAGCCATTGGGCGAACAGCACTATCAACCCAAGGCATTCCGAACTCCTCAAGCTTTTCTGCCATATCAACACGCTGCATTACTTCATAAGTTTCAGCATCGACTATTTGAAAATACCGGTCTCCCTTTAACCAGTCCAACCATGAACTAGTAAAAGGCACATAAACCTTCCCAATACTCGCATGATAAATTAACTTCCCATCTTCTGAATAGGTGTTTTCATGTGGTTGATCACCTGATTCAAATTCACCAATGATTTTTCCAGAAGCGGTATCAATTGCGTGAACCTTACCCGCTGTAGAGGCTGATACTAGAAATGTTTTACCATCAGGCGAAATCGCTGAGTGGTCAGAGCGAGAACCTTCTACCTGAGTACGCCAAGTAATTTTGCCGGTATTAACGTCTAAAGCAATGACATCTGCAAAACTCGGTCTTGATATAAACAAGTGGCGACCATCATTTGAAGTAAACATATCATCAACCATCTGATGATGCCCTTCACCAATAATCTCTTTGATAAAAGTAGAAACTATACGCCGCTTGATACTGCTGTTTAGCTCTTCTAAACGCTCAGTTTTATCAGGAACTGCATTAATTTTTTTAATCCGGGTATATGTCAAAGGATCATAAACATCTATCGTGCCATCCCAGTTATTACCGACAACAATAACATCGCGTAAGCTCGTAGTTACTGAACCGGTTTTCTCGATTTCTGCATCACTTGCGCTAACAAATGACGAAATAACAGCCGCTGCTAAAAACACTGCGATCAATTGTTGAAATACCATATTCTTTACACCCCGATAAAAAATCAAGCGTAGCATTTTTGAAAACCAAGAACCATCAACATGTCCCACTCTCCGTGCCCAGCGCTTCAAAGTTTCGTTTTACCAAACGTTGCCATCGACACTGCCGGTGCTTATAAAAATATAAAGCAAACAACCAAACTAACGGCGTTAATATTCCAGCTTTAATTTCTGCACAGTCTCGATAGCACACCCCCTTCGTTTGCGCCTTAAAGGTCATTGTATGATCCCACTTTGTGCACAAATTACTATGCCCATTATCACGCATTGTAAAAACTCCTTGAGCATCCTCATATGAGAAATCCATTGTATGAAGCCCTATAGGTAGCATTCCAAACAATTTCATTTTCATCACATAAGGCCTAGCCTCCAGAACCTCCTGCAGCCCAATTCGCTCAACACACTCAAATTTCATAATGGGCGCAGCGACATAATTTAGCAGTCCTATTGTTTTAACAGCCCTACTAGATTGAGATAACTCACAAGGTAAATCACATGACATATCAAGCTTCATCACTCCTCCAAGGTAGTGTTCGATGCATTATTATTAACGACTTTGTTTTTGAAAGCTTGATGATAATTCACTAAACGCTTAAAACTGCTTCGATCAAGTGTTTTAAATTTTGAACTGGAGGTCAGCGTATTTTTAGTCTTATCTAAACTATAGACCTTAGGTGGTTTCCATGGAATAAGATAAAGAACATTTGGCAACTCCTGATTCCCTCTGATACGGGCACCTTCAAGGCTAAGTATTTCTTCTTCAGCAAAACAGTTTATACTCATAAGTAGAGTAAAAAGCACAACCATACATCGAAAGTTTAACCCTCCGCTGATACTTTCAAGACATAACGGTTTTCTAAGTCGCATCATTATTTCGCCTTTAACCTACTTTTAGTATCGAAGATCCAATCTTTTAACTTTGGATCAGGTTCGGTTTGTAAGCTTTGATATCTTTCATACAACACCAAAGCCTCCTCTAAACGGCCACGATACAAATCTAACAAAATACCTAGATTTCGAATAGCTAACTCATCGTTTTGATCTATCTCAAGCACCCTTCGGTAATAAACTTCTGCCTTATCAAACTCGCCAGACTCCCTTGCAATATAGCCCAAATAATTTAAAGACTGTTTATGATTAGGGTCTAACTCGACAACTATTCCAAAGTATTCTTTTGCTTCACTTAACTGCGCTTGATGAACCGCAATGACACCTAAATTAACAACAGGGCTAATTAACGCTTCATCTTCTGCTAATAAACTTTTATATATCACTTTAGCATCATCATATTCACTACTATTTTGATGCGCCAGTGCCCTCTCAAAACGTTTTTTCATTTCTGTTTGTTGATCTTCTGTTTTCACTAATTCGGGGTCAACAATAACCTCCCCTTGTTTAACCTTACCCGCACAAGCCGTTAAGAATATCACTGTAATCATTATAAAAAGGTGACATAAACTCTTAGGAGAATTCTTAGTAAAGCTCATTGACTGCCCCTTCCATCATTTCATCTTTATCGTAGCGCCCTGGCAACAATGTTTTTAGTTCTTTAAAGCTGTTTTTCACCCATTCATCATAAATCCCAACCCAGCTTCGGCTAACATTTTGAGCATGAATATCGATCGCACTATCTTCAAAAGGATAAGCCTGTTCTTCGAGTAGAATGTCGTATTGTTCAAGTTCTAATTCATTTAAACCATCTGGCCTGTCTGATGCCATAAGATCAATACTCAGCTGAGTATAAATATCTGCAATTCTAAAACCTGCTTCAGTCGAAAACTCAGAAACACCATAGCTTGCTGTTTTCTGGTAGGCTTTAACTGCTTTATCAAGGGCTTCTGTTTTTTTCACCATCGTGACATTCAAAGGGAGTTTTAGTTTAATACGCTTGTATCGGATAAACGCATCATTTGCTAGAACCGCCGATGAACCGGCAGCTAAATAACGCATCCTGTCATCTGCATTTTTAGGTGATCGATCAACCGTTTTCATTTGTTTAGCCAACCAAAATCGACGCTTTAATGGTTGACCTGTCTGTTCATAAAGTATCGCTAAGCGATTAGCGGCTTCCATGTATGCTTCTGCAGGTTGTGGGTAGGTATTCGCATACTGCCGATAACTCAGTAAGGCCTGCTTTTTATTATTCGCTTTGTCATAAAGCTCAGCAATAATATACAGCGTATCTTGCTTCTCTTTACCAGGTAAGGCTTGGCGGTACATCGTTTTTAGCTCTAGCGCTGCCAATTCCCACTGCTCAGTTTCACGGTAAGCTAAGGCGAGCTTTGCAGGTAAAGTATTACTTAATTTATGTTTGGGGTAACGTTTCCGAAAGTCAGTTAATACCGCGATCATTTGAGGCCATTTCTTTAACTCCAATAAATAACTGGCTGCATCATATTCTGCACTTGCCCGTAATTTAGAGCTTGGGGCAATCTGACCAACCCGTAAAAATTCTGCAACCGCTTCATCTGTTTTCCCTTCAGCGAGTAACGCTTCGGCTTGCTTAAATACACATGCCGCAAGGTTTTCCACAATACTAGAGCGACGCTTATCTTTTGACGGTAAAGTGTTTAAAACCGATAGATAGCCAAGCTCTGCATCGTTATAGCGCTGTAACGCATATAGGCTATGCGCTTTAATCAGATCAACCTCCGCTAACATAGCCTTTTTAGGCATGAACTTATTTTTTGGTTTATCGTTCTTATCTACTACTTTACCCCAATCCAATAGTTGTTGGGCATGGAGAATCGCCTCCTCGTAACGTAGCGCTTCAAAATCCGTAGAGGTCGCAATAAAGAGTACATCAAGCGCCCGCCTGTCTTGACTGTGGTAAGCAACAAAACGAAGCCTATTTTCTTGCTGTGCTAACAATAATTTCTCTATTTCTGTTTTGGTTGTATTTTCTTTATTGTTTACAGGTTTTTCTGATTTTTTTATTTTAGACAAGGCTTTAGGCCAGGTTTTCGCATATTCAACGTAAGCAAGTATTGCTGCGTAACCTGCTTCTGCCGCTTTAGGAAATGCTTCATAATCATAAGCGGCGCGATTAAAACTATTGATTGCTAAGTCCCACTGCTTAAGTTGTAAGTAACTTTCTCCCAGCAAAAACAAGCTATTTGCCACCTCAACATGCTGAGGAAAGGTATCAACAAACTCTGCGTAAAAACGAGCAGATAAATGGTAATGATCAAGTGCTCCTTTCTTCTTAAGTTTCTTTTGAGCTTTTTGCGCTTTTACGTAATGATAACTCGCTAGCTCGGGTAATAATTTCTCAAGCTGGCTTCGTGTATATTTAAGCTCTTCAGGCGTAAGCTGCACCCAGAAATCATGTCCTTTTCCGTAAGTATTAATAAATTTTATTTTCTCTGCATAAATATCACGGTTAAAACCAGCAACCTTTAAGGTAGAAATAATATTCATTTGATATTTTGGAGACCAAACACTATTAGGATGTACGCGAATGTATCGACGATATACATTCACCGCATCGGTGTACTGTTCTTTTTCAATAAGCAACTCACTGTATCGATCGTAAACTAAAATCTCATACGACTTTGGTCCTATCTCTGCAAATAGTTGCTCAAGGCTATTTGCCTTATCTAGATAAGATAACGAGAGCCCCATAACATGTAGCAAGTCTTCTAGCATGGTGTGATGCTTTTTCTCTACGAGATCTACTTGGTGATCATTAGGTAGAACGATGTCCAAAACTGAGGTATATGAAATTAAGGCGGGCATATGCTGGTTTAATTTAAATTGACTCCAACCCAACATGTAATAAGCATTCACCAGAAATGAACTCGAACCTTTCGCAATCACAGCATTGAAGGCTTTTTTTGCACCCTCATAATCACTTTGAGTAAAAAGTAATTCACCTCGGCGAAATTGCACCTCAATGATTAATGCTGAGTTCGGATGTTTCTTTACTAATAAGTCCAAAGTCGCTAAATAGTCCTTACTTTTTCCCTTTAAGTCGTAAGTTTTTGCCAGCTGATAATAAACATGGTCATTATCAGCACTATTTGGATATTTACTCAGTAAATCTTGATAGGCAGATATTGCGACATCGAGTTCATCAATGGCCTGATCTGCCATTAAGCTTTCGCCTTCCATCAGTTTTAAATCTGCGAGCCGGTGCAAAACACGCATTTTGGTTTCAGGGTCTTTAAGCCGCGGGAGTAGGTTTTTATAATTTTGAATCACGCTTTGTACGTTAGGCGCAGTAATGACACCTGATCGTGTGACCAATACCGCAGGCTGAATAGCCGCTAAAGAATCTGGATCAACAGCTGATTCATTACGATTAAGATCTAACAACTGACATGCGGAGATACTCATTACGATTAAAGCGAGCACAATAGACTTTATCACTGTTCGCCCTCCCCTGAGTCCATCTCACCTTGGTTTTGGTCACCGGAGTCATCAGTACGATTTAAAAATAGCACGTCCGATAACCTTGCTTGCGCTTTATTTGCTGCAAGTAAATAAATATGTGTTTCGTCACGTTGGCGACCAAGCTCCTCCTTTACCAGTAATAGTAAATTTGTACTTGCCTGACCCAGTTTTTTATCAAGTTCAAGCTTTAAGGTAGAAAGGCGACTTCGACCATCGTTAATTCGCTCAAAGAACTGTTGATTGGTACTATCTGAACTTACATGTTTTTTAAGCGTTTCATTACTTTGCTTAAACTGTGCTACTGAACGGGTAAGACCATTAAGTTGTTTTTGTGATGCCCAGCGGTTCACAGTGTATTGATCATCTATCCACCAAGAAAAGTAAGCTTTCATACGCTTTAATTTTCGTGCAAAGCTATCTTGCTCCTCTCCGCTTGGCAGCAGTTCTAAATTCTTAGTCATGCGTTGTATAATTGATTGATACTCGCGTTGCGTATCATCCATAAAAAATGCACTATTTTCAGCCTTAACTTCCCGATTAAATTCTAAAGAAAATTCTTGCTCTTGCTTAATCCATTGTTCAGACTTTTGAGATGCCATAACACTTAAGGTTTCTTTAATACGTTGCTCTCGTAGCTGTACCCGCGACGCCATCATCGAATCAAACGAATTAAGCTGCCCCACCCACCTATTTAAAGAAAACTTTAATTTATAAAGTTCATGAAGATCACGTAAACCTAACTGAAAAGACTCCATCGCTAAAAGTTCAGCATAATTAAAGTCGCTTGGGTCTACCTGTAAATACCCATACTCATCACTGGCAACACGATTTCTACCCAAAGACAAAGGTATATCCTGACCGCTTAAAAGATCTTGTTCTATCGATTTTTCTTGTAGACTTAAAGCCTGTAATATCTTTTTCTCAGTTACTTCACTTTGTTCTTTTTCTAGTCTTAGTATCAGATTTTCATAATGCCCCACGGCTGCACTATAAGCTTCGAGCGCTAACGCTGGCTCACCTAAGTGCTCATATAAATAAGCCAGTGCATAAGGTGTTTGTTGAAGCCAAGGTGTAAATAACTCACGATCTTTTAGGGTGTTAAGGGCTTGGAGCGCTAAACCAAACTTTTCTAAATTTGATGCGGCAACCGCATAAGCAAACAAAGCCTGATCTGAAAAGACACTTTCAATTTTAATGCGCTTTAATACCGTTAAAGCCTGTTCGTAATTATTCTGATAAAGGTGAATTTGCCCCAAACTCAATAAGCTTTGATCTCTCAGTGCAAGTATTTCATCACGGTTATCTTCATCATTAACCAACCACAAAGTTAAGTCTGTCTCTAATAACGTAAAGTATTCATTTGCGATATCATATCGCTCGTCATTAAGCGCATCGATTGCCTGGTTATATCTCAAATAGGCTTGCCAAATATGCCCACCAGTTTGCGACAAAGATTCGGCCGTTTCTTGGTTTATTTCACCATTCTCATATAACCAATTATAAAAGTTTTCGGGCTTTCCTTCTTTCCTATATTTAGTTTCTGCCTTTTGTACTTGAGTTAAGGTTAACGGTTCTTTTTTCTCGCCTTGCTCCGTTGCAGTTTGAGTAATTGTTTTATTGTCAGGCGTGTTTAATCTCTG
>Ga0209290_1000119_pt1 | contig 75621 bp, 70 predicted proteins | sample EN1Hudsemesocosm_2_FD_184632 | JGI IMG/M metagenome (GOLD analysis project Ga0209290, IMG submission 184632) | Methane-oxidizing microbial communities from mesocosms in the Hudson Canyon - EN10B Hudson Canyon (SPAdes) (version 2) | ecosystem: Environmental > Aquatic > Marine > Cold seeps... | reverse complement strand
ATTTTTATTTTTGATTGGATACCCTGTCAAAATAGAATATTCATAAAATTAGCGGCATCAGAACTCAGAAAATGGCTTTATAAAGAACATATTTGCTTTAATTCGAGTTTTCACACACTCTGGACCCTTAGCAGTCATTTTAATTTTCAATCGATACTGGCCCTTTTGGTTCCTTTTACAAGGAATAACCATAAAATAACTTGCTGTTTTCCGTGTCACCCTACGCAGGCTAAAGGGCTTTTTTGCCGCCATGCATATTCAAGAATTTTTACATGACTGGTTAGGAATTGAACTGAGTGTTGGAACCATTAATAATACCTGCATGAAAGTGGCGCAGCCGCTATGCTGCTTGAAGAGGTGTTTATTCAAGAGATTATCAACAGCGAATTGTTGCATGTAGACGAAACCATCCTAGATGGAACACACCACCTTGCTTTGGTTATGGGTGTTCAGTACGGATCGCGCCACAGCCTATTAGATTGCCACGCGTAGCGCTGAATTACTGAATAACCTTTTAGGTGATGATTTTAACGGTTGGCTAATGAGCGATGGATACACCGTTTATCGTAAGTATCTAAGTCGGTTACGTTGTTGGGCTCATTTGCTACGTAAAGCAAAAGGGCTCAATGAAAGCTTAAACAAAGACGCCCAGTTTTTTGGTCAATAAACACTCAATTTACTGGGGATATTGATAGATTCGGTGCGAAAGGCACGAATAACATCGCCTGATACGCCACTTTCTGAAACCTACTGCCTAGAATTACTGGCTTACCAACAGATGTGCATACAAATGAAAACCCATGAACATAAGAAAACGGCAGCCTTAGCAACGGAAATGCTAAATGACTGGAAAGCCATTTTTCAAGTTCTGGATCAACCGCATCATCCCCTAACAAATAATGAGGCGGAGCGAGCGCTGTGCCATTGGGTTATTTTACGCGGCATTTGCTATGGCACGCGATCGGAAAATGGTACGCGCGTGTTTGCTATTTTGATCAGCGTCATTGAAACCTGTAGTAAAAGAAATCAGTCGCTGTGGATTTATTTGGCACAAGTTATCGCAAGTCAGCGGTCAGGGTTGCTGCCAAATTTTAGGGTGTCTGAATAATTACCGCCTATCTGTTCAAAATATTTCCAGCATTTATGTTAGCTTAATTAGAAACAATGTTTTTCAGGCCATCTCAGCAACCTATCCTTTGTCTGCATTGATTCGCACACAAAAGGGTGATGTAACAGGCTTTACAGAACTGGCCACGGAAATGCTCCTTTGTATCCAGGTGCAGCTACACTGCAGCTTCAACCTGATGGTATTCTTAAATATGTTGTGCCATTAAAAGGCAATGAAGGGGCTATTGGACATAATTTGCTGCTTAATCCAGAGCGAACCAAAGAAGCTTTCCTTGCAAGAGATACTGGAAAGTTAGCACTTGCAGGCCATTTTAACTTGGTTCAAGGCGGAATAGGGGGCTGCTGCTCGCTTACCTATTTTTTAAAAAACTCACAAGGTACAAAGTCATTTAGGGGGGTCTCAACCGTTTTATTCAGATTTCCTGTTTAATTGAAGCAGGGTTTTCCTACGAGTTATCGCGTATTCTAAACACTGGAGTGCCTAACAGTTCCAATTACTTACACATTGTTGGCGTTATCCTGTCTATGTTTTTTAGCTTGAGTTGCTTCGTGCTTAGCATTAATTGATCCTATTATTTTAATTATGTAATAGGCGATAACGCAAAACAAAAAAAATTCTAAAAATGCAAACATATTGTTATTCCCTGTTTTTATTGGTTTCTCTGATATGTTAGGGGTTATTATTAATTATTGTGATGACCCCTATGATCTATAGTTATTAAATATGGAGTAATTGGCGTATTTAAAATTATACAGTCGGCTGATTACTTGCCCTTTTTTACTTAAGCCGCACGGGCTAACCGACCACAAAATGCTTCAAAAGGTTCACCAGAATCTAAATAATCCTCAAATATTAAAAGAGCATCAGTGATATTCATGTATGTAAAAGCTCCATGACCTTTTTCTGACAAAAAGGCTTCATGCAATTGATCTATAAAAATAATACGGCTTCGCGCTAAGTCGGTCATTTTAAGTCTCCATTATTATTGGCTAGGCTGATATGTTAGTTATTATCATTAATTTATTATGTGATGGGGGCTATTATTTATTGTTATTAAGTGCGGAATAATTCGCATATTTGGAATTATGTAGCAAGCTAGTTATTTGCTCTTTTTGGCTACGCACTTAAAACGGGACGTTCAGCCTATTTGTAGGATGGATTTCAGTCTACTTTTTTAGCAATGGCGGACTGAAGTCCGCCCTACGAGTTATTATAATTAAAACTCCGCATTAATTTGGAAGTGCATTAGCTCCTTTGTAAAAGGGTGCGTAAACTCTAAAGTCTCAGCGTGCAGGTGCAAGCGTGTGCCTTTGTTGCCATACAGGTCATCACCGATAATCGGCGTATTTAAGCCTTTTATATGAGCGGAATGGACGCGTAACTGGTGTGTGCGCCCGGTGACTGGGTAGAAATAAACCTTAGTTTGATTGTTTTTTCGTTCTATTACTTGCCACTGGGTTTTAGCCTGTCGGCCGTGTTCATAGCAGACTAATTGTCGAGGGCGGTCATCTAAATCAACGCGCAGTGGTAAGTCTATTATGCCGCTATCTTCTTTTATTTCGTCCTCTAATAAAGCCACGTAGCGCTTTTTTACCGTGCGTTTAATAAATTGCTTTTGCAGCTCTTTATGAGCTTCTTTGGATAAGGCGATAACCATTAATCCCGAAGTGGACATATCCAGCCTATGTACAATTAAAGGGCCTGTTGCTTTGGGAAAGCTTTGTTTTATGCGCAAATAAACTGAATCCTCTATGGACTTTCCAGGTACGGATAAAAATTCAGCTGGTTTGTTGATCACTAGCATAACTTCATCTTGATAAATAATATCGATGGTTTTGCTTAGTGCAGGATTGATTAGCAAGGGGTTGTTGTCTAAGCCCATGCCTTCAAGCATGTGCTCTAAAATAGGCTGGCATTTACCTTGGCAAGCGGGATAGAAATTTTGATGTTTTCTAATTTCTGACTTAGGTGAAGCGCCCCACCAGAATTCCGCCATCGCCAAGGGTTTCAAACTATGCTTAAAAGCATAGTGTAATAATTTGGGCGTGGCACATTCTCCTGCGCCTGCTGGAGGAGTGACCTGTGCTGTTTCTTGAAAAATATCACACAAGCTTTTGAACTTGCCTTGTACATTTAAAAATTGGTATTGATCAAAGAGTTTTTTCTGTAAAGCGGAGGAGAGTTCTTTGCGCTGGTTTTTTAATGTAGTGATTTCATTTGTGAGTTGTTTAAGCTTATCTTCTGCTTTTTGAGTACGTTCACCCCAATAAAGATTTAAATCCCTTAATTGAAGTTTTTCTTTAATGCTTTCTTGCCCTAATTGCTCTTTAAGATTTAGCAAGTCATCGGCATTTAGCTCTATTTCTGCGGAGGATCTTTGAGCTTTTCTGGTTTTTCGTCCGGCAATAATTTTTTCTCGGTGCTCTGCTAGCTGTTGTTGTGAGGTGTCTATTTCAGTTTGTAAAGTTGTTGTAAGTACGGCTAATTTAGGATTGTTTTCTAGTATTTCAATTTGTTCATTTATTAGGTTAATCTCTATTTGTTGCGCGAGAAAGAAGCTGTCTTTAGCGAGCATATCAAACACAGGAGGAACAAATTTTGGCAGGTGATTTTTACTCGCTAATTTCCCTGAAAAAGCCGCTAAATAGCCAATTTCATTGTGCTTATTTTGTACTAATAAAACTCCAAACATCTTGCCAATCGCGCTTTCTTTATCACCAGTAATGCCGAAATTATGTTGCCATACTTGTTGTGTTTTTAGATGCTGTTGTAATTCTTTTGCGGCTAATAGACACAAAGGATGCGGCTGGTAATAGAAGGGAAAAGTAAAGCGCTCAGGCAAAATATAAGCATCAATAGCGGCTTTAAATGAGGTGAAATGATTTTCTGGAGAGGGCATGGTAGTTAGATATTAAATTAATATACAAGGTTGGGTTGGGGCAATTATAACTGCATGATTTTATTCTCCTCACCCAACCCTCTCCAACAAGAGAGGGCTTAAGTCAACAGCATTGTGGATTTAGGTGGGTTAGCCCCTTCATATTCCGCAAGCTCCATAACGGGCTACAATAAATTTTGGTTATAGGCTGAAAATTATATGTAATCAGGAAATATTATGCGGGAGTTTAATAGCTAAAGCGTGTCACTCCTGTCGTATGTCCCGTTTCAAAATGGTAGTTGCTTTTTTATATGCCAAAGCGAGCGCACATTGGATCGGGGTGTTGTTAAATAAAAAGTGATTAATATTTCCTCAATGGCAGCAGCAAGGCAAATAAACGCGGCAATTTGGAATGGTCGGGCAATATTAAATATCAATAATAAGAAAAATGATGTCCCCATACTCGCGGCGGCTATTTTAACTAACCAAGTGTGATAGCTGGTAAAGGCGTGGAATTTTATAATGCCAATCAATACCGGCAATATGTAGCTGATGATAGTAATCACAATATAAATAAGCTCTTGTTGCACTAAATCAGGTCGCATTTGCCAAATGCTGATGGCTATAGTCGTATAAATTAGTAAGTCTGCCCAGCTATCGAGCAAAGCGCCTAGCTCGCTTGCTTGGTTTAACCAACGTGCAGCCATGCCATCCAAAACATCACTTAAAAAAGTAATGGCTAGTAGTATTAAAAAAGCGCTTTCAGCGCCTTGAAAGGCTAGCCATAACAAAAAGGGCGCACTGAAAAAGCGAAAGCAAGTGAGTAAATTGGCTAGGGTTAATAGTTTTTGAAAGGACATAGGTATTCACTCCGCTTGGTTAAGAATCCAATAAAATGTGGCCCGTATGCAGCCTGCGGAATACGGTAAGGGTTAAGCCCTCTTTTGTTGGAGAGGGTTGGGTGAGGAGAATAAAGTCATGCATTTATACCCCCGCTTATTCCAACCTTCTCCCGCTGGAGAAGGGGCTTATTCTTAAGTCAAAAGCATTGCTGGGAAGGGCGGCGTGTTATTGCTCAAAAGTCGCTAACAGTGGCGCATGGTCGGATAAACGATTCCAGGGTGTCTGCGTTAGTCGTTCACAAAAAGTAGGCTGTAACCCACGATAATAAATACGATCCATTTGTAGTACGGGTAACCACGAAGGGAAGGTTTTAGCATAACGATTATGCAGGGTTCTGTAGGCCTCTTTTAATCCTAAGTGTTCAGAGAAACGTTTTTCAGCTTGGCCGGTCCAATCATTGAAATCACCAGCAATAATCAATGGCGCGTCATGCGGTATGTGCTCATCAATGCGTTGACACAAAGTTGCAAATTGACGTCTACGCTCAGTACCAATTAAGCCTAAATGTATGCAGATGATATGTAGGTTTTGCGCTAACCAAGGTGGTTTAATTTGCGCATGCAACAAACTGCGACTAGCCCAGACAAAGGGTGAAACATTGATGTTTTCCCAGCTGTTTATTGGGTATTTACTGAGTATGGCATTGCCATGATCACCTATGCGGTAGACTGCATTTTTACCGTAGGCAAAATGCGGCCAGATGTCTTGCGCTAAAAATTCAGTAGGAGAGGATGTAGGCCAAGTGGGGTGTTTTTTTTCATGTTCTGTGTGCTGCCCCTGCATTTCTTGCAGAAACAAAATATCGGCATTGGTTTCAAGCAAAGCATCTTTAATTTGAGGCAGTATAAAATGACGGTTACTCGCACTGAAGCCTTTGTGAATGTTATAGCTAAGAATGTGTAATTTATTTTTTGGCATCAACGATCTACTCTACTGGCAAGGTTAATAAGGTCTTTTGCGGATATGTAAGCGAAATAAAAGCGGTGAGAACAAAATTTCAAAGGTAAAAAATAAAATCACCGTGGCTATTATCTCAATAAAACCTAGTGCTAAGGTTTCTCGTAGCAGAATAAGTGGTAATAGTGATTCTGGCAGTGTATCTAAGATTCTAAAACGACTGCTTTCAATATAACCCAAGCGGCGCTTGGTAAAGCTAGCGATTAAATCCCCGGACATAACGAAAAGACCAAACAGTGCTCCGCTGAGGTAGTTTAAAGCAAATAATGGCGCAATAAGTGACGTTGCCAATACCGCCATTATTATGCCGCGCCATGTTTTGCTATAACCAAACAAAGGTTTTTTATCGAAAAATATGCAACCGAAATCGACCGGCCAAGAGCCGTGTGCGCCAAAAATATCACGTGACAATATCGGCATGCCGTTAGCTACTATTAATAATATTAGTGAGTTAAAAATACATTGCCCGCAAGTTAAAATATTTTCCATCGACTTTCGTATGATCTTCAATAGGTTCAGTTTAGACTTAATTGTAAAATTTTAATAATTATTTTGTTATGCTGAGATTTTAAGTGTTTGTGAAAAATTCAAAAATATTAGAGTAAATAATAATATGACTCAACAAGAAAAGCGTCTGCAAATGTGTTTATTAATGACCCCAGATATGGCCAATTTTACTGGTGTCGTACATGGTGGTGCAATTTTAAAGCTCTTAGATCAAGTAGCTTATGCTTGTGCGGCGAAATACAGTAAAAGCTATGTGGTGACGGCTTCTTTGGATCAGGTGTTTTTCAGAGAACATATAAAGGTGGGTGAATTAGTCACTTTTTATGCTCAGGTTAATTATGTGGGGAACAGCTCTATGGAAATCGGTATTAGGGTTGTCGCTGAGAATTTAACAACACATCAACAACGTACTGCTGTTACTTGTTTTTTCACGATGGTTGCTGTGGATGAGGCCGGAAAACCTAAGAAAGTAACGCCACTGATTGTTGTTAGCGAAAATGAAAAGCACTTATTTGAATCAGCCAAATTACGTAAAAAAATGCGCCAAGAAATTTTAGAGCAAAGTTTAGCTTTGCAGGTCGATATGCCTGAAGACGAAACATAAGCAAGCATTGGAAATACCGGTTTTATGGTGCTCAATCGTATTGTATGAAATTTGTACGATCTAAGTGTAAAGCTTAGTATTGCAGGGGCGTACAGAGTTACGCAAAATATATACACAATGTTATCCACAGAAAATGTGGGTAAAGTCATACCCTTGTCATCTTGCTTGTGTTTAAGTGGCGCTATAAATTATTTATCCCCAAGAAAAGCTATGCCTATTACACAGTTTTATAAAGCCCGCTAAGCACTTATATTATTAGGCTGATAGCACTTATACTCAAATAACTGGGGGCTTAATAATTATAAAAGGCTGAAGCTAAGTTTATTTTTTGGCTTATGAATCGGATTTTTTGAGTAAATCCAAAATGATAATATCGCAGGAACCGCAGCCAGTCGATGCACCAGTGGCACTGGCTATTTTATCTAGGTCATCAAATCCTTTGGCGATGAGTTGATTTACTTTCGCTTCGGTCGTGCCGGAACAACAGCAGATGATTTTTTCTTGGTCTGATGAAGGGTTGGTCATTGTGTTTTAAATGGGTGTTTTAATCATAAAGTCTAAATAATAACTGAAACTGTATTGAAAGTAACAAATAGAATGGTGCGTTATGACTGAACAACTAAGAAATATTCCTACCAATTTAATCATGGGCTTTCTGGGCGTAGGCAAAACAACGGCTATTCTCGATCTACTCAAACAAAAGCCAGAAAATGAAAATTGGGCAGTGCTAGTCAATGAATTTGGCAAGGTTGGTATCGATGGCGCGATCTTTTCTGCAGCAGGTGCGACAGTTAAAGAAATTGCCGGAGGCTGTTTATGTTGTGCGCTTTCGGTGCCTTTTCAGGTGACTATTAATCGTTTGTTAAAAGATGTCAGGCCTGACCGCTTACTGATTGAACCTACTGGCTTGGGGCACCCTAAAAAAGTGTTGGATATGTTGGTGGGTGGCTCATTTCAAGAGGCGCTTGATGTCCGCGCGAGTATCTGTCTCGTTGACCCAGAAAAATTAAAAGATCAGCGCTATACGAGTCATGAAAATTTCATTGATCAAATCGCTTTGTCCGATGTTTTAGTGGCTAATAAAATGGATAGGGCAGATAGTGTGGCCATACAGTTGTTTCATCAATGGGCGGCATCAAGCCAGCCTGAAAAAGTGCTGATTGCACAAACTACACAGGGGCAATTAGATATTGCTTGGCTGGATCTTAATAGGTCAGCAAATAGAAAAGCGGCATTTCCTGATAGGCATAAAGATATTCAGTTCACTCCTGTTGATCATCTTCATGAGCAATTGAATAATAGCGCCGATGGCTACCAAAGTTTTGGCTATGTTTTTCTGGCTAATAGCTGTTTTGATTATGTTCGGTTAACTACTTTATTGAATCAGCTTAAGGCTGAGAGAATTAAAGGAATTTTTTGTACTAATCAAGGTTGGTTTATCATTAATAGCGCGGATGGCGTAATGAATGAGTTTGCCGCGCCCCCTGCATTGAGTAGTCGAGTTGAGATTATTATGCAGGAAAATGAGGCACAGGATATGGGCGAGGCATTAAATCAATGTTTGGTCGGGTAGAAAGGTCAAGGTATTCCAGCTCATTCCCTGTTTGAAGCTATGTTGAAAGCAATAGGTGGAATAAGGTCTGAGCACCAATTTACATACAAAAAGTGATACAATCTGAAAAGATTCTACCGCTTCCATATTCCAAGCCCACTCCCTGCTTCAATGTGAAAGATGTGATTATCATTACTAATTATATATGGCATAAAATTTATGGCGATTAATAGTTTATTGAATAAGCTCACTTCACACTCGGTAAATATGCAATTCCTATTGCTAGAGTCAGGTGAACAAGTCTTGCATATTGGTTCTGATATACGTGACTTATTGGGTTACGATGAAAAGGACTTTATCGAATCAGGTTTGAATTTTTTTGACTTGATTCATCCTGATGATCAAGATATTGCAAAAAAACTGCTTACCTTAAAATCACAAACAACAGCTAAAATTGTAAATTTTCGTTGCCGGAAAGCAAATGGAAAAATTGTGTGCCTGCAAGGCTGTTATCAAAAGCATTATGAAAAATCTATAGGCTTAAAACTAATATTACAACTGACCGATGCAAAGTCATTAAACCAATATTTGGATGATCTCGTTCTTTTAAGTAATTTCACTACCATGATGGAAAATAGTGATGATTATATTTATTTTAAAGATCGAAACCATGTTTTTACAGGGGCAAGTCAAACGCTGGTGTCTTTAACAGACCCTTCAGAACATTGGAGTGATTTAATAGGAAAGACTGATTACGATGTATTTCCGGAAGAGTATGCAGATGCATATTACCGGCTAGAAAAACAAGTATTTTCTGGCGTACCAGTGGCTAACGAAATACAAAAAACACTAGATAATCAAGGCAATACTGGTTGGATAGATAACCGTAAATACCCTATTTTCGATAATAATAATGAAATTATAGGTTTGTTTGGTATTGCGCGGGATATAACAGAGAGCGTAAATAACCAGAAGAAAGTTGAGCAGCTGCTGACTGAGAAAAAGGCAATATTAGAAACTAGTTTGGTTGGTTTTGTTACACTTCAAAGCCGAAAAATTACTTGGGTTAATTCAGCGTTGGCTAAATCATTGGGATATAGTAAAAGTGAGTTGATTGGCATGTCTACCCGTGCGCTTTACGCTCATGAAGAAGACTATAAGAAAGTCGGTGATGCTTATGTCGAGTTGAATACTCAAGGTATGCTCCAGAATGAAGTCGAATACCTTTGCAAAGATGGATCTCATATATGGTTAAGCTTTAGAGGTACAATCTTGGATGAAAAGCAAAGTATCTCGCTTTGGAGTCTTGTTGATGTGACTAAAAGTAAACGGTCTGAGCTGGCTTTGAAAGAATCTGAAATGAGGTTCCGCACGCTTTTTGAATCAGGTAGTGATGCGATTATGCTGCTAGGAGAGAATAGTTTTTTAAATTGTAATCAAGCAACATTAAAAATATTTGGTTGTTCTACCGTTGAAGGTTTTTGCACTAGAGCACTTACCGAATTATCGCCTCCAGTGCAGCCTTGTGGCACTGACTCTACTGAATTAGCAAAACATCAAATGGCACAAGCTAAACAACAAGGTAGTCACAGGTTTGAATGGCTAAACAAGCGCTTAGATAGTGGTCAAGAGTTTCCTTCAGAAGTGTTATTAACGACCATGATTTTAGATGGTAAACAGGTGATTCAATGCGTTGTGCGAGATATTACCGAACGTAAAAAAGTAGAAATAGAGCGTAATGAAGCGTTAAATCGGCTTCAGAAAATTTCTAAAAGCGTACCGGGAATGGTGTATCAATTTCGTTTAAATGCCGATGGAAGTTCTTGTTTTCCTTATGCTACTCCTGCTATTCTGGCGATTTTTCGAGTCACCCCTGAAGAGGCTGCAAAAAGCTCAGATAAAGTTTTTTCTGCAATTCACCCTGAAGATTTTGAGCGAGTACTCGCGTCTATAAATGAATCAAAAGAAACCTTCACACCATGGCATGAGGAGTTTCGTGTTCAATTTCCTGATGGTACTGTAAATTGGTTATTAGGTAATTCTTTACCTGAGGAAGGAGGGCAGGGAACCATAATATGGCATGGTTTTGTCACCGATATAACTGAACGAAAAGAAATGGAAGCGCAAATTCATCAGCTTGCTTTTTATGATGAATTGACCTCGTTAGCTAATCGTCGCCTGCTTAATGATCGATTAAATCTAGCGATGTCTTCAAGTAATCGAACTGGTCAGTATGGTGCGGTAATGATTCTTGATTTGGATAACTTTAAACCTCTTAATGATACGTATGGGCATCTAGTGGGTGATTTATTATTGGTGCAAGTGGCCAGCAGGTTGATGAGTTGTGTGCGTGAAATAGATACAGTGGCACGATTTGGTGGTGATGAGTTTGTTGTTATGCTTAACGGTTTAGATAGAGACAAAACGGTATCAGCATTCCAAGCTAAAACAGTGGCAGAAAAGATTTGTAGCTTATTGGCCAAGCCTTACTTTCTAGTGGTTAGCGAAGGAGGTAGTGACGATATGGCTGTGGAACATCATTGTACTGCTAGTATTGGTGTGGTTATGTTTATAAATCATGAGGGTAGCAAAGCAGAGGTTCTGAGTAGAGCTGATAGTGCAATGTACCAAGCTAAAGATGCTGGACGAAATCAGGTTTGGTTTTATCAATTGGAAAATTAAGTGATTAGACATTAGTCATAGGCAGCTAAACCCCTTCCACTTTGAAATGTGTAGTTTTTAGTTAACACTCTTTTCGTATTCGTCATTCCTGTATGCTTTTAGCAGGAATCTATTAATGGTGTTTAGATTCCCGATAAAGCTTGTGCTCACGCTTGACGGGGTAAACTTAGGGAATGACGAGAGATTTCATAAACTACGATTTTCAATATAGACTAGGTTTATATAAAAGAATTTACACTTTTGATTGGGTTATGTAGTTAGTCAAAACTTGAGGTGTTTTTTATGCAAGAACTAGAAGAAAGGGCGGTTCAATGCCCTTATTGTGGGGAAACAATCGACATTTTGCTTGATACTTCAGTGCCACAGCAAAATTATATTGAAGATTGTCAGGTGTGTTGCCGGCCTATCACGATTGATGTCACTGTTGGATATGATGGTGAAGTCAGCGTTTTTTTATTAAATGAAAATGAGTGAATTTTAGCGCTGGACAGTCTTAAGGAGTGAGAGGTAAATAGTGTGTGAATCGCGCACTCTGTGGGAGTGGCTTAGCCACGATATCACGACTAAAGTCGCTCTCACAGAATATTTATGATTTCATATTATTTAATTCGGTTCCTAAGGCAGTGTAGCGATTTTTTAATTTATACCAATAAGGTAATCCGATGCGTAAAAAAATCATTAGTTCTGTTTCGCAAGAAGAAATTTATCCCGATCAGGACTGGTTGAATATGGAGGAGATTGCCTCAGTAGAAATTACTTCGGAAGACTCCAGTCACCCAATTGAATCCGCTTTGCTTTCAGGGTGTACCAGTGGTTGGCTCGCGGCTTCGTCGGGCGAACAAACAATACGACTTATTTTTGATCAGCCACAGCGACTACAGCGTATCTGGTTAAATTTCATAGAAACTCAGCAAGTGCGTACGCATGAATATGTGTTGCGCTGGTCGGCTGATGGTCAGACTTTTCAGGAAATTGTGCGTCAGCAATGGAACTTTAGCCCGGCAGGCGACACCAATGAAGTGGGTGATTATCATGTCGAGCTACAGGAAGTTACTGTGCTTGAGCTAGTTATTAACCCAGATATTAGTGGCGGAAATGGACTTGCTTCTTTGGCGAAATTAAAGTTGGCTTAAACAGTAATGAGAACAAAACATGAATAAATGGGTGCTTTACCATGCCGAATGCATGGATGGTTATGCCGCCGCTTGGGCTGCGTGGAAAGCTTTTGGCAATAGTGCCAGCTATAAGCCGGTTCGGCACCATGCCCCTATGCCCAAGTTTCCCGATGGCGCGGAACTATATATTTTAGACTTTTGTTATCCGGGGGATGTTTTGCTCGCGGCAGCACAACGGGCAAGTAAAATTGTCGTATTAGATCATCATATCAGTGCGCAAAAAGAATTTGAAGCACATGAAAAGCAATCCGCATTGCCGAGTAATCTTGAGGTTAATTTTATTCAAGAGCATAGCGGCTGTATGATTGCATGGCAGTATTTTCATGGGGATCTTGAGCCGCCTGCCTTGTTGCTGCATATTGAAGATCACGATTTATGGCGACATAAACTGCCTAAAACTGAAGCAATAAGCAAAGCTCTATATATACGATTACCTCTTAATTTCGCAGCGTTTGAGAAAATAAAACTGACTACTTTAGAGCGAGAAGGGGTTGTGTTGTTGAAACAACAGAAGTTAAATGTCGCTCGATTACTCAAAGCGCGGCATAAGGTTACGCTTAATGGTATAGAGGGCTTAGCGGTCAATGCGCCAGCAATGTTTTCCAGTGATTTGGGACATGAATTAGCTAAATTATCCGGCACTTTTGGCTTAACCTATAACTATCATGGACAACGTCAGTGTTATGATTGTGGTTTACGTTCAATAAGCGATTTTGATGTGTCTGAATTAGCGCTGCATTTCGGTGGCGGTGGTCATAAAAATGCCTCAGGTTTTCGGGTGGATCAGGCTACCTTTATGAGTTTTATGTAATGCCTATTTATAAAATATAAGTAGGGCGGACTTCAGTCCGCTATTACTAGAAAAGCGGACTGAAGTCCGCCCTACTATAGCTCAGCATTACTTAATACCCTAGGTTTCTGCTAAGGGTGGTCAGGAATAGCGGTATACTGCTCGTCTGCTAATGTTTTAAGTTAAGCAGGAATTATTTTAAATAAGAGAAAATAAGAGTGGTCATTTTATGAGCGAAGCAATACGTCTTGATAAGCACTTGGTTGCATTGATTCAATGCTCTCGTGGAGAAGCGCAGAAATATATAGAAGGCGGCTGGGTGCTGGTTGATGGTGAGGTGATTGATCAGCCGCAATTTAAGGTATTAGGGCAAAAGGTTGAATTGCATGCGGATGCAAATTTAACAGCTGTTTTGCCACGCACTATGCTGCTCAATTTGCCTGAAGGTTTTGATGTCAGCACGCCGACTGCACCGATGCAATTGATTACTCCTGAGACGCATACGGAGGATGATCGTTCGGGTATTCGGGTACTTAAACGCCATTTTGCTAGATTGACTCCAACGATAGCTATTGAGTCAGGAGCGACAGGCTTAATGGTTTTTTCTCAAGATGGAAAAATTGTGCGTAAATTAGTAGAAGATGCTAAAAACAATGAACAGGAGTACACCGTTGATGTGAGCGGAGAAATTGAGCCGGATGGCTTGAAAAAGCTAAATGACAGAATGAAGCAAAACGGCTGGTTATTGCCAGCTGCGAAAGTCAGCTGGCAAAGTGAAACACGACTGCGGTTTGCGCTGAAAAATGTCCACTCAGGGCAGATTAAGTTTATGTGCGAAAGCGTGGGTTTAACCGTCGATGCTATGACGCGTTTGCGTATTGGTAGAGTGTCTATGGGGAAGTTGCTGCCTGGAGAATGGCGTTATTTACCTGAAGGCGTGTGGTTTTAAGTGGCTATAGGTATTGAAAATAGACCGTGTTAGAAATTTCAACTCATGTCTCTATCCCCGATAATGAAATAGAGTTTTCCGCCATTCGCGCTCAGGGAGCAGGCGGACAAAATGTTAATAAAGTCTCCTCAGCGATTCACCTGCGTTTTGATATTAAAGCTTCTTCACTACCTGAGTTTTATAAGCAGCGACTATTACGTTTACGTGATCACCGCCTGACGAAAGAGGGCGTTATTGTTATTAAAGCACAGCAATATCGAACCCAAGAGAAAAATCGAGAAGCTGCGCTGGAACGATTGAGGGAAATGGTTAAAGGTGTCGGGGTGGTACAAAAAGTTAGAAGAGCGACAAAGCCAACGCGAGGTTCACAGCAAAGGCGCATGGATAGTAAAGTTAAACGTGGAAAAACAAAAGCACTGCGCGGGCGGGTTGATGAATAGTGCGTTTCAAATCACCTCCAATCTACAGAAACTCCTAACACCATTACTTCGATGAATATCGTTTTACTAGAACCTAAAAATCGAGAAAACTTAGCTACTATTATTCGTAGCGGCCAGAATTTTTCTGTGAATACTATTTTTGTGATTGGTGGTTTTATTCAAGATCAATACAAAGGCAATATTCATAAGTTCAGCCATCAAATGAATACCCAAGACGGTGTTTCCGCTGTTACGCTAATCTATTTTGAGCGCTTATCTGGATTTTTACAGCATTTGCCAGCTCAAACTAACTTGATTTTAGTGGAATCTCTTGATGAATCGGCTGATTTAAGGGCGTTTGAACACCCTAAAAATGCAACTTATATGCTGGGTCGTGAAGCAAAAGGCATTACTAAATCAGATGTAGATGAAATAAAGCAGTATTTTGCACAGTTAAATCAAGATATTCCCGCAGAATTTCTCAGCAAGCACTCTAAAACCGCACATTTAAAGTTTGTCAAAATAGATACTCCCCAGTCGCTTAATCTAGGTGTTTGCGCATCAATAATTATGTATGACAGGCATAATAAAGTTGGCAATATCAGTTAGTAATAAAGTATGTTGGTGGCTCTGAATCTAGTGATTTTACTGTTTTGATAAAACTGAATTATGACTTGCCTCCCCAGTTATTCTGACTGAAGCATATGTACGTTAACTCTCTAAGCAAGGAACATATACTATGACTGACGACAAATTTCTTTTGCTGAAAATGCATGATTTTTCCCATGGCTTGAGTGATGATGCCGTGCTCGAAATTGCCGAAGAATGCGAATTGTTGAAATTTGCTTCAGGAGACTATCTGCACCATGTTGACCAGCCTTTTGATTCGATATTTTTGATAATTCATGGCCGCGTAAAACAGACTTTAATAGACATTCAGGGAAATGTCTTGCTGCAGCGGTATCAAACTACGGGGGGGCAAATCGGTGTCTTGGCGGCAGCATTGAGCGAGCCATCACCGCTTGAAGTGGTCGCCGAAGATCCGACAACAATATTACGACTGAATTATCAAAAAGCACTGGAATTAACCAACAAGTACAGTCGGTTTCAGCAGAATATTTTGCGAGAGATTTCCAATACAGTACGTAACGTACTAATGAAAGAGCGGCATCAAAAGAAACCCAAGCTGATAGCCATCTTTCATCAATCGTCAGCCACGCGACTGCTCACGCGAAAGTTGATCCGACGATTGCAGGCACTGGGGGAGGATTTGTGCATTCTTAGCGACGATCCAAACTGGCAAGCCATGGATAATGTTCCTTATTACTGTCTGATTAAAGATGGCAGCTACGTTTCGGAGCAGGATACCCGCCAGCAAATTAATCGTTGGTCGGATTCAAGGCGCGTACTGATCGATATAAGTTCAGCAAACGATTCTATCAAGTCAGCCAATGTAGTCGAATCGAGTGAAATTGTGTTTTGGTGTGTCACTCCGAGTAATTGGCAAGCATCAGTCAGTCGACTTGAGGCCATTGAAAATAAGGCATCTGGCTGGCGTGAAAAAATTAACCTCGTGTGGTTGCTCGACGATGGTAGCCAGTGGGCTCCTGTAGCGACAGCATTGAGGCAGCTGGTTAAACAAGATTTCAAGATGTCATTCGATGAGCCGCAGAAGCATCAAAGCCGCGAATTGCTGAATGGTTTCGAGAGAATCATACATCTATTACGCGGAATCAAGATTGGCATTGCGCTGGGAGGAGGTGCTGCTCGCGGCATGGCTCATTTAGGCGTACTCAAAGTATTGGAACAGAACGGGATCATTATTGACATGATCGCAGGGACCAGTGCAGGAGCGATGACCGGCATCTGTTATGCTTCTGGGATGGAAGTCGATTATAACGTTAAGCAATTTACCCATGATTTGACTCCACCTTGGTTATTTCGCCATTTACCTAGTGGTGATCACTGGTATCTTCTCTATAAATACCGGTTAGGGCACTTTGATCCTATGTTGAGAAAGTACCTGAAGGATAGCCGCTTGGAGCAGCTGCCTATTCCTGTTAATACAATTACAGTCGACTTGATCAGCGGCAAGGCTATTGTGCGGGAAGCGGGAGACTCTGCACACGCGATTACTGAGAGTATCAATCTGCCGGTACTTTCTTCACCCATCAATCGCGATGGCAAAGCGTTGGTCGATGGCGGGATCATCAATAATGTGCCGGCTGATATACTAGTTTCTAAAGGGTGCAATTTTGTCATTGCTGTCAGCGTGACTGAGGAGATAGAGCAGGTATTTTCCCAAAATACCGCCGATACTCCGACAGACAAAATGAAGAAAGCCTCAATACTGCAGACCATCATGCGGACTTCTCTGGTACAAAACGTCAATATGAATTCAGTAGGCGTTCAACCAGCGGATTTTGTGATTGCACCTGACGTGAAAGCATTCGATATCACCGAGTTTTCGCGGGCTGATGAAATGGCAGCTATCGGGGAACAGGCAATGCGTGAATCGATTCCACAGATCAAACAATTATTAGCGAAAATAGACCCCAACCTTTTTGCTGAAAATGATGATGTTTGCGACTGATAAGAGTGATTTCTCATTGTAGTAAAAGTTCGGATCTAGGCTGTTGAAAAAGACTGTTTATTAAGAACGCTACTGTTCTGATTATTGGCTACAAAAAACATACACTGCCATCTTCGACGCAGGAGAAATCTTAGTTTTTGCGCTGACACGAAGGTTTAAGCTCCCTCCTAAAGCCGAAATGCTAGGTTCTCTATGTGCTTTATCTCCCCTTTCAAACTCTTCATTTTTATAAAATGAGTGCGTAACATCAGGTCAGAACCCCCAATGTCTCTATCCAGCGACGTTCATTATCTATGCCAATCTAATTAAAGTAACTCCATTAAACTAAGAAGTAAATCCTGCTTTAGTCCGCCATTATCATGTATTTCATGGACTAAATTGAGCTTATCCTTCATTCGAGTTTATATTTATTAGTTATTTAAGAGGCGAAACTATTAGAGTTGAGAGTGGGGGCTTATATTCTGTCGGGTAGTTGTGACGACCTCACCTCAATAAATGCATTTTATAGTCTGGTGGAGCTTTAGATAAAGTATCTAGTCCTTTGAATTTAAAGTTATTTAATTCTATTTAGTATATGTGGAATATAACTTGCTTAGTTCGAAAGTTAATGATCAAAACTATCTAATAGCTGTTTAGAATTAAATGTTTTCAGGCGCAATATTGTGGATAGTCTATTTTGATATTTAGTTGAGGTAAATTAATGAAAAAGACTAGTTTTTCGGTTGTAATGCTTGGCCTGCTTGTGATTGCCAATCTATTTTTCTGGGCCTATATGAATCGCCCTGATAAAGTTCAATCTTGGGTTGGGCCAATGATGGGCGTATCCTTTAGCCCTATGCGTGCTGGGGATGATCCTGAAAAGGGGCTTTTTCCAAGTGTAGCGGAAATTAACGAGGACCTTTCTTTGCTGGCAGGAAAAGTTCATGCGGTGCGAACTTATAGTGTACTGAATGGTCTTGAGCAAGTTCCAGGCTTAGCTGCACAGCATAAACTAAACGCAACGATTGGCGCTTGGATTAGTAGTGATCCTGTTGCCAGCCAAAAAGAGGTTGATACTTTAATTAATATTAGTCGTGGTGAGCACGACAATATCGTGCGAACGCTCGTGGGTAATGAGTCTATTATGCGTAAAGAGGTCACCGTAGAAGAGCTCACGGCTTACCTTAGGCAAGTGCGTAAACGGACTTGGCGTCCAGTTAGCACATCTGAAACCTGGGATATTTGGATGGCTCATCCAGAATTAGCTAATGAAGTTGATTTTATTGCGACCCATATCCTACCATACTGGGAAGGTATCCCGATAGAAGAGGCGTTAGATTACGTGTTTGACCGTTATCATGCTTTACAAAAAGCTTTTCCTAATAAGCCCATCGTCATAACGGAAGTGGGTTGGCCCTCAGATGGGCAGCCGATACGCAGAGCGGAGGCAAGTAAAGCAAATCAAGTAAAGTTTCTACGTGATTTTTTGAATCGTGCTAAAAGTGAAGGCGTAACTTACTATTTAGTAGAAGCCTTTGATCAGCCATGGAAACAAACTAAGGAAGGCTCTTCTGGTGCTTATTGGGGAATCTTCAATGCTGACCGTCAAGCCAAATTTGAGATGCACGGAGATGTTTTTGAAATGCCTGATTGGCAGGACTGGGCTTCGGTGGCAGCTATTCTCAGCATGGTTTTGATGACTTTGTTTTTGTTTTCTCGGGTGCGTATGAAATTATCCGGAAAGGTTTTCTTTGGCATCATGGCGAATCTTTCTTCTTCGACAATCGCCTGGACAATTTCAATAGGGGCTAGCCAATATCAGACTGATATAAGTTTGCTACTTTGGGGGATATTACTGCTGATGCAAGCCCTAGCTATTCTAGTCTTGCTAGTGGAAACCTTAGAAATTTCAGAAGTGCTTTGGAATCGCAAAGGCGCGCGTAGCTTTAAGGGCTTGTCGGTACCAAGTGATTTTAATTATCCAAAAGTATCATTGCATGTTCCTATTCATAATGAACCACCGGAAATGGTGAAGCAAACGCTATTCGCGCTGTCTAAGTTGGATTACCCCAACCTTGAAGTGTTAGTTATTGATAATAATACTAAAGACAACGCTGTATGGCAGCCGGTTGAAGTCGAATGCAAACGACTAGGTGTAATGTTTCAGTTTTTCCACCTAGAGAACTGGCCTGGATTTAAAGCGGGTGCAATTAATTATGCGCTAGAGAAATCAGCTAAGGATGCAGAAATAATTGCAGTTATTGATAGTGATTATATTGTTGACCCTGATTGGCTAAAAAGCTTGGTGCCTTATTTTGCAAAGCAGGATGTTGGTTTTGTTCAAGCACCCCAAGATTACCGCGATTGGCAGGAAAATAGATTTAAAGCTTTCTGCCACTGGGAGTATGCGGGGTTTTTTCAAATTGGAATGGTTCAGCGCAACGAATCAAATGCGATCATCCAGCATGGCACTATGACTTTAGTTAGAAAGTCGGCTCTGGAATATGTAGGTAACTGGGGTGAATGGTGTATTTGTGAAGATAGCGAGTTAGGCTTGCGTCTGTATCGCGCCGGGTATGATTCCGTTTATGTGCAAGATTCATTTGGTCGTGGTGTGACACCATGTCAGGTTATATGACGCAGCGCCATCGTTGGGTTTACGGGGCTATGCAAATCCTTAAGCGCCATTGGCAAGCATTGTTACTAGGCAATAATGCTGAATTAACCCCTGCGCAGCGATATTATTTTGTTGCCGGTTGGTTGCCTTGGTTTTCTGATGCTTTGGCCTTGGTGTTTACCTTTGCCAGTTTATTTCTGACCGCCCAAATAGTATACGATCCTGTGCACAGTGAGCTTCCGGTTAATGCGTTTATATTGCCGACTATTGGCTTATTTGGATTCAAAGTGTTTCGCACGCTCTGGCTTTACCATGCCCGCGTTAGTTGCTCAAAGTTGCAAACATTGGGTGCTGCGATAGCTGGGCTAGCGCTGACCCATACGGTTGCTAAGGCGATTTGGCAGGGGCTTTTTACTTCAGGCCGTCCGTTTTTACGAACTCCTAAGTTTGAAAAACAAAGACCATTTTTAGCAGGGTTGGTCACCATTAGAGAGGAGTTATTGTTGTTAATATTACTTTGGTCTGCGGCCGCTTTTATGATGTCACTAGAACAATTTGATAACTTGAGTGGCCAATTATGGACGGCCGTTTTATTAGTGCAATCCATGCCTTATTTTGCTTCTTTGTTTTTGCTCTTGGTTAATGTGACACCTAATATTAAGTTTTCTTTTTTATCATTAACTGATGTTGCGCAAAATAGGTCACAAACAGTTTCTGCTTTTCAGCGTGAGCAAGGTTCTTCCTGCATCGGGGTGACAAATATAGACTTGTGAAAATTTTAAATTTAAGCAGTTTAAAAAAACAAGGCCCTTTCTATCGTCGTCGCGAAGCCAAAGCATCACAATATATTCCACCACTAAAAAAACTAAAAAGGGTTAATTCTACGAAATATTTATTATTTATAGTTACTTTATCTCTAAGCACATCTGTATTTGCTCATGGATTCATATTGAATTCATGAGCAAAGTTATGTGCTCAAGGTATAAATCATAACTGTGGCTCAGTGATTTGGGAGCCACAAAGTGTTGAGGGGCCCGCCGGTTTCCATCAACTGGCCCAGCAGATGGGACAATTGCTGCAGCTGGCAGTTTAAACTGTTATTGCCGTTACCGACACTAATGTTGGTTGTATAAATAATTGCATGTCTATCGACAATGTTGCAGTTAGTTATAAATCAAAAAAATAATACTATTAAAGGTTTAGTTTGGCCTGTAGATAAACATGGTACGGTATTAGAGTTGCTGATGTACATGCAATGTGGACATTACCAAATGGATCTATTGTGGATCAACATACCAAGATCGGCTCTCAATGAAGAGAAAAATTTGCCTTACCTGCTAGTGGTACCGGCATATATAAGCTGAAAATTTTTGAAGTGACTAAGAAGGGGGGGGGGCTGATTTGATCCACAGAACAGTAACGTAATGGCATGAATAATTGATATTGCTCCTTAACTATTATCGATAAAAAGGCGAGGTCATTCACGACCTCGTTTTTATTTTTAAACCCTCGCATTAACATTGCATCTCTCTTGGTGCTAAACTATCTTAGCTCTACTCCTAGCAATAAAGAAATCACCGATAAGGTTTATAATAAGGCAAAAAGATAAATGTCTTTTTAAACTATGATCTTTTCAGCACAGGACGCTTACCTTGGCGAGTAAACCCTCTAACACTACAAGCTACCGCACCGGCTGGCTAGCGCAATTATTTGCTAGTCATACTGATTACCTTGCTTTTAACACACATGATGACCGTATTGTGCTTAAAGGTGAAAAGCATATCCCTTATTTAGCCATAGAATCAGAAATAGTCGTTGAGCCAGGTATATTCTGGAATAGCTTAGTTATTTATTTAGTTGATGGACAAAAAATTCTTCTTGGTGGCATTACTAAGAAACAAGTGAAAACCTTACAAGTTTCGCTAAATAAGGCCTCGAAAAATTATATGAGCGCGTTTTATCAGCGTTTAGCTCCCGATATTGAGCAAGCTTATTTACAAGCACAAAGTATATTTCAAGCTAAGCGATATATTCGTTACCCGTCGGCACAGCAATGGTTAAAAACGCATCAACATTTGGCACTGGCGCTTAAAAGACAGGATGCTGCTAATTATGTAGAGCCTTCCGCTGTAACCATGTTGCAAGCAATACAACCAATGTTAAATTATGGCTATGCTTATATAGAGCAATGGAATGAAGCCTATGTGCAACAGCAGCTTACTGAATTTCAGGTATTTTTTGATCAAGTTGAAGCAAACCCATTAACCGATAAACAGCGTAGAGCATGTGTTATTGATGAGCAGCATAATTTGGTATTAGCTGGGGCAGGTACAGGTAAAACCAGCACCATGATTGGTCGAGCGGGTTATTTATTAAAATCCGGCATTGCACGTCCGCAAGAGATTCTAATGTTAGCTTTTGCGCGTAAAGCCGCGGATGAAATGGAAGAGCGTATTCAGGCTAAGCTAGGAGTAAGCAGTTTAACGGTCAAAACTTTCCATAGCTTAGGCAAGCATATTATTAGTCAGGTTGAAGGTATCGTGCCTTCAATCTCTAAAATGGCAGAAGATGAGCACCTGAGGGCGCGTTTTGTTGATGCGCAAATGCAGCAGCTTTTAAATGATGAGCAGTATAAGTCTCGCTTAGTGACTTATTTTTTGCGCTTTAGTTATCCGTATAAAAGTGCTTTTAGATTTAACAGTCTAGGTGAATATAATCAGTATATTTTAGATAACGATATTCGCACTTTGCAGGGTGAATTAGTCAAAAGTTATGAAGAATGTGAGATCGCTAACTTTCTTTACCGGCAAGGTGTGCGTTATCAATATGAAGCTAATTATCAGGTAAATACCTCTGGGCCTGATTATAAAGCGTATCAACCGGATTTTTTCTTGCCGGGTTATGATATTTATATTGAGCATTTTGCAGTCAATGAGCACAATAACACACCGCCGTTTATTGATCAGCAAAGTTATCTGGAGGGCATGACTTGGAAGCGAAGCTTGCATGAAAAGCATCAGACCCAACTAATTGAAACTTATAGCTATCAAAAACACCAGGGTATATTAACGCAAAGTCTCAGCGAACAATTGCAGCAAGCAGGCATCATTTTTAAACCACTGGCGAATAATGAATTATTAAAACAGCTAAACCAATTAGGCCAAGTTTCTGCCCTTGCTCAACTATTAGCAAGGGTACTCATCTTATTCAAATCTGCGTATTTTAGTATTAAAGACATGGTCGCGTTGGCGGGGCAGCATGAAGATAAAGAGCGCATGCAGGCTGCGGCATTTTTATTTGAACCGATTTATGAGCTTTATCAACAACAGCTTCGTGATACGCAAACTATCGATTTTGAAGATATGATCGGTTTGGCAATACGTTATGTAGAAAGCGGGCAATATCAATCACCGTACCGTTATTTATTAGTTGATGAATTTCAGGATATTTCCGCCAGTCGGGCGCGTTTGATTAAAGCTCTATTGAATCAGCAGGCAGATAATAGCTTGTTTTGTGTGGGCGATGATTGGCAATCTATTTACCGTTTTACCGGTAGTGATGTCACGATTACCAAAGAGTTTAGTGAGTATTTTGGCTACACCGCAACCAGTGTTTTAGATAAGACTTTCCGCTTTAATAATAAGATTAGCGAGTTTGCATCGCAATTTGTTATGCGAAATAGCACACAAATTGAAAAACGGATAGACAGTCATCATCAGCTCAATCAACCGGCGGTATCGCTAATCAAAACCAATCAAGATTCCGTTGGTTTAAATGCGGCTTTATCAGCTATTCATGCTAAAAATCAGAATAAGGCGGTTAGTGTGTTGATTTTGGCGCGAGTCAGTTTTAAAAAACCGGAGTTAAGTATTTATAAAAGCCAGTACCCAAACTTACAACTACAGTTTATGACCGTGCATGCTTCTAAGGGGAAAGAAGCGGATTTTGTGATTATTTTAGGCTTAGATAAAGGTAAACATGGTTTCCCGGCAGAAAAAGCAACGCCGGCCTTGTTAGATTTGTTGCTGCCTAAAGCGGAAGATTTTGCTTATGCCGAAGAGCGGCGTTTATTCTATGTTGCTTTAACTCGGGCTAGGCATCATGTGTATTTAATCTGCGATGCGACTAAAGCCTCTGACTTTATTAGAGAGCTTATTCATGATGAATACGAAATGCACAGTGATGAGTTTCACGGTGCAGGCATTCAAGACAAGATGTCTGATAAGCCCTGTAGCCAATGTCAAACAGGATTTATGCAGGCAAAAGACAGTCAATATGGCAGTTTTTTTGGTTGTAACCAGTATCCCTTGTGCACACATACGGAACCTGCTTGTCAGTGGTGCGGTGGCGAGTTAAAAGAGCTGGGGCGTTTTAAAGTGTGTGCCAGTAAGCGCTGTGATTATATCGAGCCCATTTGCCCTAAATGCGGCGGTAGTATGCGTTTACGCAAAGGCCCTTATGGTGACTTCTGGGCTTGTTCAAATTACCGCAAAGGCTCTGAATTTTCTTGTGAGCATAAGGAAAGTCAGATTGATTTGAAGCTGGTAAAGCGTAAAGGTTTGTCAGGTGAGATGTATATTACCTAATTGAAATTGTTAATGACGGATAACAAGGAGACAGTAGGATGACTGAGCAAAAGAAAATTTCGACCACACAGTTAGCGAAAAAACGTGGCATTGTGCAGACGGAATTATTTATACAACTAAGCGACCAAGGCTTGATACGGAAAGATAATGATAAATGGGTTTTGATGCCTGCCGGCGAACAGTTAGGTGGTGTGCATTTAAGCGGGAAATATGGGCAATATGTTGCTTGGCCTGAAAATGTTGATTTTGAAGTGTCGTCAAAAACACCTAACGTAGTATTGGATACGTCAAGCCAAAAACTTATAACTGCAACAGCGATTGGTAAGCATTTTGATATTTCATCTAAGAAAATGAATTATGTTTTGTCTGAGCTGGGGTGGATTAAGCGAGGCCTAAAAGGCTGGCTGGTAACAGAGCAAGGAAAGAAATTAGGCGCACAGCAAGGTGAAGATTCACGCTCGGGTATTCCTTATGCGCGGTGGCCTGAAGCCATTCTGTACACGCCGGCATTAAAAGATAGTATTGATAATATGACGGGGGTTGAAAAGCCGCAAACGGGCGAGAAAAAACTAGAAAGCTTTAGAGAGAAATTTCAGGCAAAACATCGCAGTACAGACGGTCATTTTGTTAGATCAAAAGCAGAAATGCTAATTGATAACTGGCTGTATATGGCTGAAATTGTCCATGCCTACGAACGTAAATTACCAATTGAAGAAGAAGTCTATTGTGATTTTTATATTCCGACAGGAAAGGTTTATATTGAATTTTGGGGCTACGATAACGATGAAAAATATCTAGCCCGAAAGCAAAAGAAACAGGCTATTTATCAGAAATATAACTTCAATTTAATCGAATTAACTGATGAGGAAGTGCAGAATTTAGATGATATCCTGCCTAGGATGCTACTGAAATTTGGCGTTCAAGCCTATTGAATAAAGTGTAATTCTTAATCTGGGCTGCTGTACTAAAGATATATGAAAACTTTATGACTTTATTGTATCCAAATAGGAAATAATTTATGATATTTTTGTGTTATTGCGAATGATTCGTCCTTGCTTATAATGAACCTGCGTTATAGATAAACGCACTACTAACTACTTAGAGGACTGACTGATGAAAGATTTATATAAAGATATTTTAACTGGATTAGTATTTATGATTGGCTTGCTTGGCTTTTTATCTGGTGAATTTATAATCTCATCAACATTATTTGCAGCATCAGCGATTGCTAGCAATGTAAACATGAACCGTAAGCGAAATAAATCTTGCAGTATCGCATGATGATACTGCCCGTCTTCGTACGGCTAAGGGATAAAAAATCTAAAGACCTCCACAGCATTCTGCTTGGAGGTCTTTTTTTAGAGGGTGTTCATTATCCCAGCCAATAACTTTTTTCTTTAATAGGCGTTTCTTCTAACGTAAATACTCATTTTCTTTTTGTTTATGCAGCAAACCGTACCTTTATTTCTGTTCAGGCGTGCATTTTAGTGGTTGCATAAATTATCTCTAGAGTGGATAATGTCTGGCTTCAACGAAGGTCTAGCTCACATTTTAATTGCCGGTAGCTGGCGCATGATTTTTATTATGCTTGGCTGGTGAAAGAAGTGATTTAAAAAAACTTTTAAAAAAAGCTTGTTAGAATCAGTTTTCGTTGTATAATAGTTAAATCTTCTGAGGGTCCTTAGCTCAGCTGGTAGAGCACCGCACTTTTAATGCGATTGTCGCGAGTTCGAATCTCGCAGGACCCACCACAGAAGATGATATAAAAAACACCAGCTTTTAGCTGGTTTTTTTATGCCTAAAATTTGATCTCAATTATTCTTTTTATATCTTCTAGTTTGTACCTGTTGATATGTAATAGGTGCAAAATATCTATCTGTCCGCACGTCTCTTTTTTGTCTTTTAAATTTTCTCAAGTTAGGATGGTTTACTAGATGTCTATTGCTCTTGAGCTTTTTCTTGCCTTGTTACTTGATATTTTATTGGGTGAGCCAAAAAAATGGCATCCTTTGGTATTTTTTGGTCAGTGGGCGAGTTATTTAGAAAGGCAATTTATTCAATCGAATCATGAATCTAGTGTAAAGCAAAAAGCCTATGGTTTCCTCGCTTTGGCTTTGGCTATTGTGCCGATAAATATTGTCGTTTTTATGTTGACGCAGCCAGAAATTTTAAATCAATGGCTAAGTCCTATTATTCTTTATCTCTGTATTGCTCCTAGAAGTTTATTGCAGCATACTTTGGCGGTTTACCGGCCTTTGCAGCAAGGTGATTTGGCGCAGGCTCGGTTAGCCATTTCTATGATTGTAAGTCGCGAGACTGAGAAAATGGATGAGTTACAAATTCGTAAAGCAACCATAGAGACAACACTGGAAAATGGCGCAGATGCCGTTTTTGCACCGATTTTTTGGTTTATTATTGCTGGCCCTGTAGGCGCGTTATTTTATCGATTAAGCAATACTTTGGATGCAATGTGGGGCTATAAAAATACGCGTTATTTTTATTTTGGATTTGCTGCAGCGCGTTTAGATGATGTATTGAATTGGCTACCAGCTCGGTTGACTGCTTTAAGTTATTTATTACTGGGCGATAGCAAAAAAGCTTGGTTTTGTTGGCGAACACAAGGCCCTTTTTGCGAAAGTCCAAATGCGGGTGTGGTTATGAGTGCCGGCGCGGGTTGCCTGAATGTGCAATTAGGTGGGGCTGCGATTTATCATGGCTTACTAAAAAATAAGCCTATTTTGGGAGTTGGGTATATTGTGGTTAATGACGATATAAGACGTGCTAATTTATTGGTCGTTTTAACGGCGCTATTATGGTTGTGGGTTATTTTTCTAGGGGAATTTGTTGCTTAAACATGGCGGGCGCTTGCTGGAAGCGGCACAAAAATATCAAATTCCAGTGAGAGACTGGACTGATTTGTCTACGGGCATCAACCCGAATGGGTACCCTATTCCAAAAATTCCAGATTCTGTATGGCTGCGCTTGCCGGAAAGTTTGGATGGGCTCATTGACGCTGCGCAGCACTATTATCAATGTAATTCTTTATTGGCGGTTGCAGGTTCGCAAGCAGCTATTCAGGCTTTACCTCAGTTGCGTAAATCGAGCATAGTTGGGCTTGTAGCGCCATCGTATGCAGAGCATGCGCATGCTTGGCAGAAAGCGGGGCATACAATAGTGAGCTTGTCGGCTAACGATATTGACTTGCATATTGATCAATTAGATTGTTTGGTATTGGTTAATCCAAATAACCCTAGTGCTTGCCAGTTTAGTAAAGAGCGGTGTTTGGCTTGGCTAGATGTGTTGCAGAAAAAAAATGGTTGGTTGATTGTTGATGAGGCTTTTATTGATTGTATGCCTGAGTTAAGTTTAAGTGCTTATGCGCCTTTAAAGGGGTTAATTATTTTGCGCTCTATCGGCAAGTTTTTTGGTTTGGCTGGAATTCGAGCAGGGTTTGTTTTAGCTGAAGCTGATATTTTAGATCAATTGGCTGAGTTGCTTGGCCCTTGGGCGTTAAGTAATCCTACCCGCTTTGTGACGGCTTGTGCGCTACAAGATAAGCAGTGGCAAGGCGATACGCGAATGCAGCTACAGCAAGATGGTGAACGTTTGGCTCATTTGCTGAGTGACTATCAATTAATACCAGCAGGTTCTACTCCACTATTTCAATGGGTAGTTGTGGAAAATGCCGCAGATATTCATGGCTTACTTGCAAAACAGGCTGTTTTTACCCGGTTTTTTATGCAGCCTGCAAGTTTACGCTTTGGCTTGCCTGCGAACGGAGCTGAGTGGGCGCATTTAACGTCTGCCTTGCAAGCTATTTCACAGCGCGAGAGACTCTATTCTTAATATAAAAGGAAATTAATGCCAGCAATAACGCTTATGGTTCAAGGAACGACTTCTGATGCGGGGAAAAGTGCATTAGTTACGGGGTTGTGTCGTTATTTTAAGCGCCAAGGGTATTCGGTTGCTCCTTTTAAGCCGCAAAATATGGCATTAAATAGTGCGGTTACTGCTGAGGGGGGGGAGATCGGTCGTGCTCAGGCAGTGCAAGCGGTGGCTTGTGGTTTGCCACCCCATACGGATATGAATCCTGTCTTATTGAAGCCGAATTCAGATAAAACTGCGCAGATTATTTTCCAAGGGAAGGCTGTGAAAAATCTGGATGCGAAAGCTTATCATGTCTACAAGGCACAAGCGATGCCGGTTATTTTGGAATCTTTTGCGCGTTTAAAGGAAAGCTATCAGCGTGTGGTGGTCGAAGGTGCAGGGAGCCCGGCAGAGATTAATCTGCGCGATAGAGATGTCGCGAATATGGGCTTTGCAGAAGCAGTTGATTGTCCGGTTATTATTGTGGCTGATATAGATAGAGGTGGGGTGTTCGCGCATTTAGTGGGTACTTTAGATTTATTAAGCGAGTCTGAGCAGCAAAGGGTATTGGGTTTTGTCATTAATCGTTTCCGTGGTGATATTGATATTTTACAGCCTGGTATTGATTGGTTGGAGCAACGAACAGGAAAGCCGGTATTTGGCGTACTGCCTTATTTGCATGATCTGTATTTAGAATCTGAAGATAGTGTTGAAGTAAAGCAGTCGGAGGTTGAGGGGGGGGCTTTTAATATTGTCATTCCTCGTTTACCGCGTATGAGTAATCATACGGATTTTGATGTTTTGCGTTTAAATAAAGGACTGAATATTCAGTTCAGTAGTCAGCCGGATTTGGTGGCAAAAGCAGACTTAATTATTTTGCCGGGCAGTAAGTCAGTTCGAGATGATTTGGCGTGGCTTAGAGAGCAGGGCTGGGAGAAGTTTATTTTTCAGCATTTGCGCTACGGTGGCAAAGTTATGGGGGTCTGTGGTGGCTATCAAATGCTCGGTAATCTGTTGCATGACCCTTTGGGTATTGAGGGTAAGTCAGGGTCTAGCAAAGGACTGGGGTTGTTGGATATGCAAACGACCTTAAATGAAGATAAAATTTTAAATCAAGTCACGGGGCGACTATTAATGGCTGATGCAGTTGTGCGCGGCTATGAAATTCATGCGGGCATTTCTGAAGGACCAGCCTTGTTAGCACCAGTAATTGAGCTCGAGGGTGGTGTGCGAGAAGGAGCCATATCTAGCGATCAGCAGGTTTTAGGTACTTATTTACATGGTGTTTTTGATCAGCCGGATGCTTGTTCGGCTCTTTTGCAATGGGCGGGCGTGCAGAAAATACAGTCTGTAGATTTTATTGCGCTACGGGAGCAGGGAATTGATTTAATGGCTGATACGGTTGATCGGTATATGGATATGCCATTGCTGGAAGGTATGTGTCTAAGGTTTATTGCGGGCAAAAAAAAGGCTCCATAAAGGAGCCTTTTTAGTGTCGCGTATGTTTATTGAGCCGTTACGTTAATCGCAGATAAACCTTTTTCGCCATTTTCCACATCGTAAGTGACAACTTGATCAGGTTCTAGTGTTTTGAACCCATCTCCCTGTATAACTGAATGGTGAACAAATACATCATCACCGCCCTCAGCTTGTTCAATAAAACCAAAACCTTTTGTGTTGTTAAACCACTTTACTTTACCTGTTGCCATTAGAAAACTCCTTAAAATATAAAAATGTATGGCGATAACAGAACAACAACTGATAACAAGGTTTAATGCCTTTAAGTTCAAACACTGCTTTCTGATGTATTTATTTTACTAGGGTTGTTATTTACGCGCCACTTATTTTGTTGTTACAGCTGTCGCATGAATTTGAGTGCAATTATTACTCCATAAAATCCAATATTGGTTGTAAGTATCTGAAGTGATTTGTACTAATGCGCTAGTATTAGGGATGTCGTTTAAGGCATCCTCTAGTGCTGAATGGGTTTGATTGCCTCCTGTTAGTGGGATTATGCCTAAAAGGCTATATTGGCAGTCGCCTCCGACTACCTTTCCAAGTTCACGATAGCTTCCCGGCTCAAGAGGGATGTTTGAAGGTGCGATACCTCCAGCGGTATGAGCGCAGCCTATTAATGTAGAGCCGAGTGCAAGCAGGGTTAAAGTTTTAGTTAGCATATTGGAAGGTTTTCTTAATTTACAGTTGTAAAGATAGGAGTTTAGCAGAAGAATAAAAGGTTTGTGTGATTCGTGTGATTCGTGTGAAATTTTAATGAGCTTTAAGTGGTAATGGGGGCATCGCTGTTATTTCTTCAATTTCTTTGTTGTTGGTGTACCAGAGTAGTAAATCTATATAGGCGCGAATATTGTCTACATAAATCACAGGCTCTTTACCTCTTGCGTAGCCGTGCTTGGTTTGTGAATACCATTTCTTTTTTGTAAGTAAAGGCAGTACCTGTTTAACGTCAATCCATTTGTCAGGATTTTTACCTAATTTTTGGGTAATGATGCGTGCATCTTCTAAATGACCAAAGCCTATATTGTAAGATGCTAGGGCAAACCAAGTGCGATCTGGTTCGGGAATTCGTGTGGGAATTTTTTTGAGGCGCTGTTTTAGATAGCGGGCACCACCAAAAATACTTTCTTTGGCGTTGATCCTGTCTTTTACGCCGACTTGTTTGGCGGTTGCTCTAGTTAGCATCATTAGGCCTTTTACGCCGGTTGGTGAGACCGCATTTTTATTCCAGTGCGATTCCTGATAGCTAATAGCTGCTAATATTCGCCAATCAAAAGCGTATTTTTCAGCGGCTTCGTGGAATAACGCTTGGTATTGAGGTAATCGGCTTTCAAAATGTAAGCGGAAAGTGCAATTACCTACATACTTAATATTTCGGGTATGACCATAATGGCGCTCAAGTAGTTGCTCTAGTTCTTTGTTTTTGATGATTTTATTGAAAAACTGAGTTGCCTCATCGTAAAGGCTGGTATCTGTTGATTTTTGGAAAGCCCACGCGAGTTGCCGGGGAGGGCTGATATCGAAAGCGACGTTTAATTTAGGGTAAAAGCGTCGAATTAATATGATTTGATTGGAGTCAGCAACGGTGTAATCAATAAGTCTTGCGTTAATTAGATAGAGTAGTCCGTCAGTATCTAGGTTTTTATTGGTAAACCATTGTAAGTTTGGGTTACTTTCTTGTAATTGCAGTAGCGTTTCGACATGGCTAGTGTCTTGTACGACTTCTAAAATTCCACCGTTTAAATCGGCTACTGTTTTTGGCGGTTTTGTTCCGGAGCGATAGATGATTTGTTCGGTAATTTCTTGGTAGGGTGGGGTAAATAAGAGCTGTTGCTGGCGGTCTGAGGTGATAGTTATGCCAGCCGCGGCAAAATCAGCGTCACCTGTTTGGGTTTTTTGCAAGATTTGTGTGAAAGTGTCAGGAATAATGAACTTGGTCTGAACTTTTAAATGTTGGGCAAATAATTGTACTAAATCATACTCCAAACCAGTAAATCCATCAGCGCTTTCATAGTAAGTGGTGGGGTCGTAACGAGTTAATACGGTTAATAGACCTGTTTTTTTGACACGCTCAAGTTGGTTGTTGTATGGAATGGCTGGGGCTGGTGTCGCTTTCTCAACTGCTGGTTCACTTTGAGGCGCATCGCATGCGTTTAATAAAGGAAACAGCAGTATTAGAAAAAGGCGTTGTAGCAGCAAGGTCGGACTTAGCGTATTTTCTTGTAGTAATTAATTAAGCCGTTGGTAGAGCTATCGTGCGAAGCCACCGGCGTATCACCTTCAAGCTGAGGTAAGATTTTTACCGCTAGAATTTTACCTAGCTCTACGCCCATTTGGTCATAACTATTGATATTCCAAATTTTTCCTTGTACGAATATTTTATGTTCGTACAGGGCAATTAATTTACCGAGAGTATGTGGCGTTAGTTTTTTAAATAGAAATGAGTTAGTCGGCCTGTTGCCTGAAAATACTTTTGAGGCAATGAGGTTTTCACTGGCATCACTACCTAGCGCGGCTTTAACTTCGTCGGCTGTTTTGCCTTTCATTAATGCTTCGGTTTGCGCTAAAAAGTTAGAAATAAGAATATCGTGGTGCTCTGATAAGTCGTAATGACTTTGAGCAGGTGCTAGAAAATCACAAGGAATTAATTTGGTGCCTTGATGAATTAACTGATAAAAAGCATGTTGGCCGTTAGTGCCCGGTTGTCCCCAAATAATAGGGCCGGTACTATAATCAGTGGGTTTGCCTTCTAAATCAACACTCTTGCCGTTACTTTCCATGTCTCCTTGTTGAAAATAGTCTGCAAAAAATTGCATCGTATGATCGTAAGGCAGCATTGCGTGTGATTCTGCATCAAAGAAGTTGTTATACCAGACACCTAATAAGCCCATAATTACAGGGATATTTTCTTCAAATGGTGCTGCTTGGAAGTGCTTATCGGCTTCGTGCGCACCAGTTAATAATTCTTCGAAATTATCCATGCCTAGATAAAGTGCGATAGATAGTCCGATGGAAGACCAGAGCGAGTAACGGCCGCCAACCCAGTCCCAAAATTCAAACATATTATGTGGATCTATGCCAAATTCTGCGACATTAGTTTTGTGCGTAGAGAGAGCGACAAAATGTTTTGCCACTACAGATTTGTCATTATTCGCATGTTTTAATAGCCAAGACCGTGCAGACGAAGCGTTGGTCATGGTTTCGTGAGTGCTGAATGTTTTCGACGCGACTAAAAATAAAGTCGTTTCAGGTGGTACTTGGTTCAGCGTTTCAACTAAGTCTGCTTGGTCAATATTAGACACAAAATGTACGCTCATGCCTTCAATAGCATAAGGTGTTAGTGCCTTAGTGACCATTTTTGGGCCTAAATCTGAGCCACCGATACCGATATTGACGATATCAGTGATGCGTTTGCCTGTATAGCCAGTCCATTCGCCTGAGTGAATTGCGCTGCAAAAATCACGCATTTTTTGTAGGGCGTGATTGATTTGCGGCATAACGTCAACATCATCGACATAGACTGGTGTATTGCTACGATTACGTAGTGCAGTATGCAAGACAGCGCGATTTTCTGTTTTATTAATGCGTTTACCAGCAAACATATCGCTAATATGTGCTTTTAATTGGTTCGCATTAGCTAATTTAAAGAGTAATGGTAACGTCTCTTCGGTGATTCTATTTTTTGAGTAATCAAATAATAGATCATCAAATGACGTTGAATAAGTGTTAAATCGGGTCGGGTCGGCTGCAAATAAGTCTCTGATATGTAACGGGTTAACATCTTGTTGGTGGGCTTTTAAAGCCAACCATTCTGGAGCGTTTGTTAGATGAGACATTTATGGGGCCTTAGGTTGCGGAATGATAATTACTAAAATTTTACGAAAAGCTGAGCGGGATAGCAATAGCAATAGCAATATAAGTGTTATCTGATATAATAAAAAACAGCTAATGATAGCTAGGGAAGTAACCTTTCTTTGTGAAGGTCTATATGTTAGAGTTCCAGTCTGATTTCGTGCCTTATTGGCTTGGTTGCGAAAAAAGTAGTCAAATAATTATAATAAATATTTTTAAGAGGAAGAAGTTATGAGAAAAAGTATCATAAAATCAAGTTTATTAACACTTGCAGGTTTGTTTTTTTCTGCGACTTTATGGGCACATGGTGGAGCAGCAGGTACAGACACTGATCAGTGTAAATTTGAATTAGAACCAGAACATTGGATTCATTATACCGCTTACCAACCTCTTGCTTATCCTGCAGAAGACTTTTGTGGAAACCTTCCTGATATAGGAACGATGACACAGTTAGTATTTGATTATCAAGATATTAGATTTCGTAATATGGCTGTTGAATTTGAAGTGACTAAAGAGCCTGAAGGTACTCGTGTGTTTTTTATGGAAGCAAAAAAGCATAAATCAGGTTCAGTTATCTTAAAATTAGATAATGGTGTGCCAGAAGCAGGTAAATATTTAATTCATATCACTTTATTAAAAGATGGTGGCGAGAGATTAGATGCTCATATGGGGTTTGAGGCTGGTAAAGGACAGGTAACAAGTTCAAAAAGTATGTTTATGTACCTATTATTTGCTTTAGCAGGGTTATATGTTCTGTATCTTTCTCATGCTGGCTTTAAAAGCAAAGTCGATGAGATTATCGCGAATATTAAGAAAGCTTAAAGCCTCGTTTCTTTTTAATTTTAGGGTAACTAAATAATGCAGAAAAATCCTTTAGGACTGCTATTGGGTGCTGCTGTCATGTTGATGCCGTTCGCGGCATCAGCTGTTGTCAGCTTACCTAAATCAGTAGAAGTAGATCGCGGAGAAGTTGAAGCGCCTTGTAATGAAAATAATCCAGAATGGCGTGTCGCTCAGACCATTGATGGGGTTGATATGCAGGAGTCACTACGTTGTAGCCCTGATAACCCTTATGCTATTGCCGCAGAAGTAAAAGGCACAAATAATATATCAATGCAAACATTGATGAACACCTATTATGCGGCCGATGGAATTATTAAAAAGAATGACATGGATGGTGATGGTGATCCTGATTTAATTATTATTAAATTAGAAGTCGCTGAGCTAAACGGCCATTCACCTGATTTTAAAGGTCTAGTACCTACTTTTGATATAGCACCAGGTGTTCAGCCAGGTATGTGGGTATTTGCACCTAAGTCGCGCGGTATGGCGACGAATAGTTTTGTTGGTGTTGATGCTAATCCTCTTTTAAGAGCGCCATCTCCAGTTATTCGTGTGGAGCAAGGCGATACGATTTGGATACAGCTAGAAAATACGCATTATTTTCCACATACGATTCATTTGCATGGGATAGATCACCCTTGGGTGGATAGTTCAGGTGAAGGAAATGATGGTGTACCACAAACAAGTGATAAATTTGTTTTGCCAGGCCAAAGTAAAACTTATGAAATACGCCCGCGTGTGCCAGGTAGTTTTGTTTACCACTGTCACGTACAGACGCATGTGCATTTAGCGATGGGTTTGGTTGGTATGTTCGTGGTTGAAGAAAATCGCCCGAATAACTGGGTGCAAACTTTCAATGTTGGTGCTGGGCAAGTAAGGCATCCATCGAAAGCGATTTTAGAAGACTATGATAGTGAATATGACTTGCATTATCATGCGATGGACAAAGAATTACATAGCATTATTCAGGAATCAAATGACCCGCGTTTAATCGCGAAGAAAATGAATCGTGAATACGATATGACGGACTCAACTGAAGATTACCACACTTTAAATGGTCGTTCTTTCCCGTACACTTTAAGAGAGTCAATCATCGTTGCTGAGCCGGATAAAAATATTAAACTACGTATGTTTAATAGTACCGGTGAAACCTTGGCTATGCATACGCATGGACATAAAGGGACAATTACTCACTATGATGGTGTCGAGCATAACCCTGTCGCGCAAATTACACGTGATGTTTATGATTTAGCACCTGCACAGCGTAATGATTTAAAAATCAATACCACTGATGATGGTTTTCATAGTTACGGTGAAGGTATCTGGATTTTTCACGATCATCGTGAAAAAGGTATTACGACTAATGGTATGAATCCTGGTGGTAATGTTAGTGCTTTAGTGTATAAAAAATACCTGAATGAAGTCGGTCTGCCAAAAACCATTGGTGAGAGCATTGCGCCATTATTCACTAAAAAGTTTCATGATCGTAAGCTGCCAGTTTGGCAAAATATTGATGACTGGAATAGTTTAGGTGAAATTGATGCTGAGGGTTATGTTGCTCCGCCTGCAAGTAAAATGGCGGCGCCTGATGTAACACCTGGATCTGCGGATATTCAAGCACCGACAGACAACTCATTTAGAAATCTGATTTTTGGTTTGTTTTTGGGCTTGTTAGCTTATACTTTAGTGGTTAATAGAGTTAAGGTGATCGCTTTTATCTCTTCATTGAAAGGGGGGAAATGATAATGATTAAGCATTTATCAATAGCTGCGCTGACCATAGTGTTATCAGCTCCCGTGTTTGCTGAAAAAGAGTTTGAAGATCACACATCGATGATGGATCACGGTGACGGTCATTTAATGGATATGACGGGTGCTATGGTCATGGGGCAAAACACAGATGTTTTGCCTGGTGGGTGTAGTAGTCTTGCTGCAACTAAGGAAATTACTGTACATGCAGGACATAAATACGCGGAAAAGTTCCCGGGGCGTATGTATGCTTTTGATGTGCAGGAGTATCAATTTGAGCCTTGTACTAAATTAACCGTTAATTTTGTTAATGATGATAATGTGCGCCATCAATGGATGATGCATGGTCTGCCAAAATACTTATACCCTAAAGGCATGTTTCACTTAGAAGTGACTGGTCCAGGTAAAGTAACAGGTACATTAATTTTTCCACCGGGTGATAAAACTTACCTAGTGCATTGCGATATCGCACAGCATATGGAAAAAGGTATGAAAGGCCAGTTAAAAATTGGTAAAGGTGATGGTGACTTACCTAGTATTCCTGGGGTAACAGCTTATGTCATTCAGGATGATTACTCAGATAAAAATCCTGATGAAAGTCTGTCTGATGTGGTCGTTGAAGAATTTACCGAAATGAAAGATAAAGTCATTGGTAATGACTCGTTTTTTTCAGGCCTTACGATTATTGGTTTAGCTGTCGGTCTAATTCTCGCTCCATTATTAGCTCGTAAATTTAAAGGTATGAGTGCTGGTGAGGTGTTTGTATATCTAGTCGGGTTGGTTAAGCAGGGTGTTGATATCACAGTAAAAGTGATTAGCTGGTTAATTAATTTAGTAAAGAAAAAATAAAAGTTCGTTTTTATTTTAAAACTCAAAAAAGCCCCTGTTGATGTTATCAATAGGGGCTTTTTTATGACTGTTTATAAGAGGATATTGTTACGTGCTAGAAGTTTGGGGTCTATTTGTCAGTGCTTTTATCTCATCAACGATTGCTCCTGGCGCCTCAGAAGCGGTACTCGCTTATTTGGTGGCAGAACAGCTACAGCCCGTTATGTTGCTTGTTGGTGTGGCTACGGTTGGCAATACTTTAGGAGCATTAACAACTTGGTGGTTAGGGACTTTGGCAGCAAAGAAATATCCAGTTGAACATGTTTTAGATAAAAAAAAGCAGAAATCATTGGTGTGGGTGCGTCGCTGGGGTAACTGGAGTTTGCTGTTATCATGGCTGCCAGTTGTTGGTGATGGTTTGTGTTTTGCGGGGGGCTGGCTGAAATTGCCCATGTTAGTGGCTACACTATTTATTTTTTTTGGAAAATTAGTGCGCTATTTATTTGTTGCCTATTGGTTTGTATAAATACCTTGCTGGAATGCTATGTTAAAATAACTGGCAAAATATAAATTAATTAGCAGGAGCTAGCCTTATATGTTTCGCCATTTTCCTGAGCCTGGAGTGGCTTATGCTCATAATACTCTCGATTATAAAGTCGTTGCTTTTACCTTTAGTTGTACAGCGGTTTGTTTGACTTTAGATGGTTTTGCACCGCAAAAACTTCAGTGGGCATTGGCATTTTTTGGGTATATTTTCTTAGCAGCGTTATTGTCGCGTGAATCGAAATTAGTACGTGCTCAGGTTTGTGTAGCTTTACTCTTTGCAACAATAGGTGAGTTGTTTGCATCACCTTATATGCAGGGTTATATTTATCGATTTGGGGGAGTTCCCTTATATGTTCCCGCTGGGCATGGCATGGTCTATTTAACGGCGGTTATTTTGGCGCGCTCTGGCTTTTTCTTGCGCTATGCTCGTGCTATAGCTGCTTTTATTGTTATCACTTGTGGTACTTGGTCAATCTGGGGGTTAACTGCTTATGCAGGGCGCAGCGATCAAATCGGGGCTATTTTGTTTGTGGTGTTTTTAATCTACCTATTTAAAGGTAAGTCACCGATGATTTATTTGGGGGCTTTTTTTATTACCACATGGTTAGAGTTGATCGGGACTAGTGCGGGTACATGGGCATGGGTTCCTATTGACCCCGCTTCTGGTTTGACGCAAGGCAACCCGCCTAGCGGTGTCGCTGCGTGGTATTGTTTGGTCGATGCCGTGGCAATGGCTGGAGCCGGCCCTGCCTTAATACTAGCCTCTAAAGTAAAAGCTAAATTTTGCTTTGTTAAGCAAACCGTATAAACATACGTCTTATCATATAGAACATTAGAAAATAATAAAAATTAAACATGCACATAATTAAACCAAACCAAGATTACCGTGATGGTCCTTTGCAAAGTGATGCTAATGCCTCGCCAGAAGCATTAAGAGCAGATGCCATTAGGCATTATGATGCTTGCTATTGGGATTATTTATTTGCTTGGAGTAATCGTAATGATCTCGCGTTGCACTATGGTTATTGGGATGAAAATACCAAGTCACATACCCAGTCTTTGCTCAATAAAAATCAGAGATTGTATGATGTTGCTGGCATAAAACCAGAAGACAAAGTGCTTGATGCTGGCTGTGGTATTGGTGGAAGCTCTATCTGGATGGCTAAAAATCATGGCAATACCATGAAAGCTATTACAATTAGCGCTAAACAGGCACACTATGCAGGCTTGCACGCAAAACGCCATGGTGTAGCTGAACTGGTTGAGTTCGATGTGTCAGACTTTTGTAATACCCCTTATCCTGATGAGAGCTTTGATGTGGTTTGGGGTTTAGAGAGTGTTTGTCATGCCTTGGATAAAGGTGACTTTCTGCGTGAAGCTTATCGTTTATTGCGCAAAGGCGGGCGCGTGGTAGTTTGTGATGGTTTTTTGACTAAAAGTGAGATTTCTGATCAAGATTGGCCATTCATGGTTGATTGTTTGAATGGCTGGGCTGTGCCTAATTTATGTTTGCGAGCTGAATTTGAACAGCTATTAATTGATAACAAGTTTGAGCAGATTAAGTATGATGATATTACCGAGCAAACTATGCCCTCTGCAGATTATATGTATAAAGTGGCTAAACGCTTAGAGCCGGTACAAAAAATAAGCCAGTGGTTAGGTATGCGCAGTAAAACTCAGACAGCTAATTTCAAAGTGGGTTTAGCACAACATCATTTATTTCATAATAAGTTGGTTGAATACGGTATATTTACCGCTCAAAAATAATTTTTTTAAAACGTAGGGATATAACACATGAAAAAAATAATCTTCTTTAGTTTATTAGTACTATCTCAGTCTGCCTTTGCTGATTGGATATTAGATAGTAATCAATCGTCATTGGACTTCATTACCACTAAAAATGCGAGCAAAACTGAAATTCAAAGTTTTGAGGCTATGCAAGGGCGTATTAAGGGAGGTCAGGCGACTTTCAGGGTTGACCTAAGCAGCGTTGATACAGGGATTGATATTCGAGATGATCGCTTGCGTACACTATTTTTTAATATTGCCAAATTTCCAGAAGCAACTGCTAGCTTGAAGATAGATTCAGCTGATATAAAAGCAATAAAGTTAGGCTATAGCAAGGAAATGGAATTAGATGCTGTTATTGATTTATATGGCGTAAAGCAAACTTTGCCGGTAGTCGTACAAGTGACACGTCTAAAAGAAGGTAAATTATTAGTTTTCTCTAAGCAGCCACTTATTGTAAATTTAAAGAATTTTAATTTGCTGGAAGGGCTTAATAAGCTGCGCAATATTGCAAAGTTACAAAGTATTAATGCCGCTGTGCCTGTTACTTTTAGTTTATTTTTTACTAAAAAGTAAGGCGCTGTTTTTAGCGATGATTAAATAAGGGTTTTCTTAGGGAGCCATTTTTAAGGGCCTGATGTATGATATTATTCAGGTTTAATTTTTATAGCTCACTATATAAGTGAGCATATTATTTATTTTCTAGTTGATTCTTATGCAAAAGAAAAATATACATAAATTAGGTTCGGTGGCTCTCTGTTTAGGGTTGGTCTTTATATTGAGTGCTTGTTCTGATGATGAGCCCAAACAGCAAGTAGGCAAAGCCAAAGTTCATAATCCCTTTGATCATAGTCATGATGCGACAGTAACTGATATACAAAAACATGTTTTTGAACATGATTTTGCTGAGCAGTGTGTTGCTAGAGAAATCGCTCAATCAAATAATAAAGAATATGACAAGCAGCGCTACGCGAAGCCTTGTATGTGTATAGCTCAGTTTATGTTGAAAGATTTAACAGCAATTGAAGCTGAGAAATTTATTAAAGAAAATAAAAGCACACAATCATTGAGAATTCGCTTTGAAAATGCTGCTTATCATTGCTTGCAAGAAAAAGAGCAACCTAAGTCACCGCAGTTGTTTAATAGGCGTTAAACAGTTATCTTTTTAAGAGAATAATTTTATGCAACATTTTCGTCTTTCTTTTTTGGTTACTTTTATTTGTGTCGTACTGTCTTATATGTGGGCAGGGCTCTATGGCGCTTTTATTACAGTTATACTTGGCGTACTAGAGGTGAGCCTGTCCTTTGATAATGCGGTCGTCAATGCTTCAATTTTAAAACGTATGGATGAGAAGTGGCAGCAATACTTCCTAACATGGGGTATTTTGGTCGCGGTATTTGGCATGCGATTACTGTTTCCTATTGCCATTGTGGGCGTGGCAACAGGGATTAGTTTTGCTGGTGTGACAGAGATGGCCTTAAATGACACTGACACTTACGCTCAGCATTTAATGGCATCACATATACAAATTGCTGCATTTGGTGGTATGTTTTTGTTGATGGTTTTTTTCTCTTTTATTTTTGATGAAGGTAAAGACCTTCATTGGCTAGGGTATATTGAAGAAAAATTAGCTTCATGGGGTAAATTAGAGGCTATTGAAGTGATAGTAGCCTTAAGTCTTTTGTTGATTGTACAAGGCTTATTACCTGAAGAAGTTCGCTTAGAAGCGCTTGTTGCTGGTGTTTTTGGTGTTATCTTGTTTGTTGCCGTGGATAGTTTAGCTGCGCTATTTGAAGATGGAGAAGAAGGTGAAGCTGTTAGCGGGCTAGTCAAAAAAGCTGGCATGATGAGTTTTATTTATTTAGAGGTATTAGATGCTTCTTTCTCTTTTGATGGTGTGATTGGTGCTTTTGCCATTACTCAAGATGTCGTTATTATTATGTTGGGTTTGGCTATGGGAGCTATGTTTGTACGAAGCTTAACTGTTTATCTAGTGCGTCAAGGTACATTAGACGAATATATCTTTTTGGAGCATGGTGCGCATTATGCTATTGGCGTATTAGCTGCGATTATGTTGATCAGTATGACTGTGCATGTGTCTGAGGTGATTACTGGTTTAGCAGGTGCTATATTGATTGCGCTGTCGGTATATTCATCTATTCAGTATAAAAAGGAAAATGAAGCTGAAAACACTGATACTTTTAAGGCAAATAAGTTTAAATAAAAAGATTATATGGTGTAATTAAGAATGCGGGCTACTATTTTAAAACGGGACATACAATAGAAGTTAAATGGCTTTAGTTATTTTCAAACTAGGGCTACGAGTTTAAGGCGGGACAGCTAAAAATGGTAGGGCGGACTTTAGTCCGCCCTACTATATTATTAATGTTTCGTGTTAAGTACGTAGCCTAATTTTTATTTAAATAGGAAAAATAATGGCAATTTCATTGCAAAAAGGGCAACGTATCAGCCTTGAAAAATCAAGTGGCGGCGCATTACAGAAACTATGTGTGGGTGCTAACTGGGGCGCGATTGAGAAAAAAGGTCTGCTCGGCGGTAAAAAAATGGTTGCAGTAGATTTAGATCTGTCTGTGGCTTTGTTTGATAGTAATAAAACTCTGGTGGATTTGGTTTATTTTGGTCAGCTGCAAGCTAAGAAAGGTGGCATTAAGCATTCAGGCGATGATACTGAAGGTGATGTGGGCGGTGATGACGGTTTAGATAATGAAGTGGTTAGCATTGACTTATCAGCTATTGATAGCAATGCTGATCAAGTGGTGTTTATTCTAAATTCATATAAGAACCAAGATTTTAAAGATATTCCTTTTGCTAGCGTGCGTATTTATGAAGGTACGGCTAGTCGAGTGGATGAAATTTTTGCTACCTATGATATTGCCAATGATGAAAAATTTGCGGGTTCAGTGGCAATGATTATGGGTAAAATGTACCGACATAATGGTGCTTGGAAATTTTCAGCCATTGGTGATTCGACTAAAGACAGTAAGTTACAGCAAATTGTGAAAGCAGTTCAACAGCAATATTTATAACATTATTTACATAACAAAGAGGATATAAAGATGGCAGTATCATTAAGTAAAGGCGGTAATGTTAATTTAAGTAAAGAAGCACCTGGATTAACGAAAGTTGCACTAGGTTTAGGCTGGGATAATCGCGCAACAGATGGTGCGGATTTTGACTTAGATGCTGTTGCATTTTTGGTTGGAGCTGATGGTAAAGTTACGGCTGATGCTGATTTTATTTTTTATAACAACCTAAAATCAACATGTGGTTCAGTACAGCATATGGGCGATAATACTACGGGTGAAGGTGACGGTGATGATGAAGTAGTAGAAATCACCTTAGCAAGCATGCCGGCGACTATCCAGCGTGTCATTATTGCTGTCACGATTCATGAAGCTGAAACACGCAAGCAAAATTTTGGTCAAGTGAGCAATGCTTTTATTCGTGTGGTTAATGCCGACAATACTAATGAAATTGCACGTTATGATTTATCTGAAGATGCCAGCATTGAAACTGCAATGATTTTTGGTGAGATGTACCGTCATAATGGTGATTGGAAATTTAAAGCCGTTGGTCAGGGTTTTGCAGGCGGCTTAGGTCCATTAGCCGCTAGTTTTGGTGTGAGTGTTTAAGTAATAACATTCTTACCTTGTGTTGAAAAAGGCTTCAGCCACGACGGTCGTATGGTTCGTGTCTGAGGCCTTTTTCATACGATGAGTATGCTAAAAAATAAGGTTTTATCTTGTCTACTATAAGCGTTTCGCTGCCTACGGGAGAGTTAAACTTAACCTTGGCGGCTAGTGATTTTGAACTCAATGAGCTGACTGATTATGCTGCTCGGCAAAATCCTAAGCGTGGCTTTATGTTTGTCAGTAAGTTATTGGCTAAATATTGGCCTTCTCAGCCAGCAGAAATGCTGCGTATGCATCAGTATTTAGCGCAAGCATTGGCTCAATCCTTGGTCGGTTCTTATGTGTTTATTGGCATGGCTGAAGCGGCGGCGGGTTTAGGGCAAGGCGTTTATGAGGCTTATTTAGAGCAGGCAGATCAGTCAGAACATCTTTTTATTCATACCTCGCGTTATTTTTTAAACGCGATTAAGGCATTAGATTTTCAAGAACAACACAGTCACGCTAGTCAGTTTTATCTATATGTACCGCACGAAGTAGCATTAAAAAATACCTTTCTTAATGCGCAAACCTTAGTGCTGATTGATGATGAAGTCACAACAGGTACGACTTTTATTAATTTAATTGTCGCTTATCAAAAAGTAAACCCACAGTTACAGCGCGTGTTAGTGGTCAGTATCCTGAGTTTTGTCGATGTACAACGCCAAGCACAGATTCAGCAATTAGTGGGCATAGAAGTTCAGTTTATCAATGCCTTATCAGCTCAGATTGATTTTAAACGCGATGCGAATTATCAGTACACACAAGTACCTAATGTAAACAGCAAGGCAGAATGCAAACGTCAAAAACTATCGTTAAAAGCAGGGCGTTTAGGTATTCATGGGAAAATGGCATGGGATAAAACCGCATTACAAGGACTAATGCAAGCGTGGCAATCTGGCGCGAAAGTTTTAGTGTTAGGCACGGGGGAGTTTATGCACTTGGCTTTTTTAATCGCTTATTATTTAGAGCAACAGGATTGGGATGTAAAAGTACAATCCACAGCACGTTCGCCCTTATTAAAAGGCGAGGCTATTCGGGAAAAAATAGTCTTGCAGGATAATTATGCCGACAATATTCCCAATTATTTATATAACGTGCGTGCAGGGCAATATGATCACATCATTATTTGCCATGAAACGCCTTTGTGTGAGTCTTTAACTCAATTTGCACAGCGGTTAAATGCAGATCTACTTTATTATGCCGATGGAAAAATTTCTCTTTCTTGATTTAGACGACACGGTGTTTCAAACCGCCAGAAAATGCGCGAGTCTTGATCAAGCGACGCCAGCGAGTTATAACCTTGCTGGTGAACCCAGTTCTTATTTTTTGCCTAAGCAACGGGCACTATTGCAAACCTTATCAGAGCAATGGCGTATTATTCCCACGACCGCCAGAACTCAAGCCTCTTATGCGCGGGTTGATTTAGGCGTGGCTTGTTTTGATGGGGCTATTTTGAATCATGGCGCGACTATTTTAGCCGCCGATGGCATGGAAGATAGTCAATGGCGCGCTCAAATAGATGCACCTTTAAGTGCCTTATCGGCTGCATTGCTCGCCATCAAGCAGGCTATTGAATGTTATGCCGAACAGCAGGCGCTCGACATATTAGTGCGTATTACCACAGAATCTTCCCTAGATTATTATGTGGAAGTGCGCCATCACAGCGCTGATGCTTTTGCATTGCAAGGCTTATTGCAGGATTATATTCAGCCTTTATTGCTGGACTATAATGACTTCCACGTTTATTTAAACAATAACTCCTTAACCATTCTGCCGCATTGCGTGAACAAATCGCATGCAGTTGAGTACCGTATTAAAGCTTTAGAACAAGAATATGGTGAAATTGTCACGATGGGCATGGGCGATAGTTTGAGTGATGCGCCATTTATGGCTTTATGTGATTATGTGATGACCCCTAAACACACGCAACTACACGGCTGTTTGGTATGAGTACTGCTATATTTACTGGTAGTTATAGTGCCGATGATGTGCATATTTTACTAAAAGTGATTGATGTACCTGATACTTCGGTGCAGGAAAAAGAACGTCGTATTCAGCAAGAACAGCGCCATTATAGTGAGATGTTAAGCCATGAAAGCTTGCCATCAGCGCAATACATGCAGCTATTCCACCAAGCCATGCTGGATAATAAAATGCAAATGGCAAGAGATTGCTTTTGTTTGGCACAGAAAATTTCCGAACGTCGTACAGGTGAGATTGTTTTGATCTCTTTAGCGCGTGCAGGAACACCAGTGGGTGTGGTGTTAAAGCATACTTTGAGTAACTATTTTCAGCGTGAGGTCAGACATTATTCCATTTCGATTATTCGTGACCGGGGTATCGATGAAAATGCCTTAAATTATATTTTGGCGCGACACGCAGACAGCAGTATTGTCTTTGTCGATGGCTGGACAGGTAAGGGCGTTATTGCCCGTGAGCTAAAGCAGAGTGTTGAGGAGTTTAATCAACGCTATCAATGCCATATTGATTCGGGCTTATATGTGCTGGTTGATTTAGCTGGTGTAGCAGCAGTGGCTGCCAGTGCGGAAGACTATTTAATCCCCTCATCGATTTTAAATGCCACCTTATCGGGCTTAATCAGTCGCTCGGTTTTAAATGCGGACTATATTAATGCGCAGGATTTTCATGGCTGCATGTTCTATCAACAGTTTGCAGAGCTTGATTTATCACAATGGTTTGTGACCGAATTATTGGGCTGTATTGAACAGTTAGGTGCAGAGCATGACAAACAGGCAGAGATTGATTGTATTGCCTTGCAACAGCAATCTAAAGAATTTATTGCCCGCATAAAACAGCAATATCAAGTCAGTGATGAAAATAGAATTAAACCAGGGATAGGAGAAGCAACGCGGGTTTTATTGCGCCGTGTACCAGATTTAGTGTTGCTGCGTGATAAAGACGATGCGGCCGTGGAACATTTAAGTATACTGGCAAAAGAAAAACAAGTAACAGTACTGTATCAAGCTGACTTGCCTTATCGGGCAGTGTCTTTAATTAAAGATGTGAGTTAATTATTAATAATAACCAACAGAGGATAATAATATGAGTTTAAGAGACTTAATGGATGGCTTAAAAGAAAAAGCGAATGAGTTAAAAACAGAGGCTTTAAAATTTAAGAATAAAGACTTTTTACAAGCAGCAATGGCAGGCTCTGCTTTATTAGCGTTAGCAGACGGTGAAATCTCACCGGAAGAAAAGCGTAAAATGGTTAAATTTATTGAAAACTATGAGCCATTATCAGTTTTTAAAACAACCGATATTATTGGTGCATTTGGCGACTTCGTTAATCAATTAGAATTTGATAATGACTTAGGTGAAGCTAAAGCCTTTGAGGCAATTGGAAAAATGAAAAACAATAGCCAAGCCGCACGTTTAATTATGCGTTTAGTCATTTCTATTGGTGCAGCTGATGGTGATTTTGATGATCATGAAAAAGCGATGGCGCGTCGAATCGCGGTAGAGTTAGGTTTGACTGCCTCTGAATTTGAGCTGTAAATAGCATTATTACGCACTTAGTTGTTTGACTGAGTGCGTAGTGGCTGTGGTATCAATCGAGTCTGCCCCTTTTGATCAATAATTGATTGATTTATAAGGGGTATAAATTATCATTTTTGACTAAAATCAAGATTGGCGAAGGTATTGTTAGAAAGGAGTGGACATTAATTCAACTCCGCGCCCCCAATTATTATGAAATGCCCTGAGTTGCTGAGTTTTCAGCTAGGGTCTGTGAATATTTACATCAGTGGTGCTTTTTAGTTCAGCTTTTATCTCATTAAATGCATACTCCATGACTTCTTTTTGAAATTCAACATCAGCTCCCTGATCATACGCGCCTCCATGAGACATGCCCCACCAAATATCACCCATATAACTCTTTGTATATTCAACAGACCAAGAATAAAGAAGATTATACTCATTGTTATAAAGCCTAATTTCGGAGGTAGCAACCAAATCCCTCCCTAAGGTAGGAAAAATCCATGCATGAATCATCAAGTCAATTACTTGTGCCGTAGTCCACCAAGGATCCTCCCACTCTACTTTGATAGAGCCTTCAAGAATAAAGTCAGGAGTTGCCCCGATATTTAACGGAGTAACGGATTCGAAAATATCTGTTTCCCTAACTATTGATATCACAAATTCGGGAGTTTCTTTAACATTCCACCTATTAACAGTTATGCCGCTAGCGCTGCCGCCGCTACCAACTGCATATGACGTAGTAACAGACCCTATTCTCTTATGTCCAAAGGAACGGAACCAGACTCTACCTTTTTCTATAGGAAGGTTAATTACTCTATCTGTCTTATCACTTTCAATTTTCTGGAATGATCCGGTTTGAAAGGAACAACCACACAAAAAAACCACAAAAACCACAATTAAGCTCTTCATCGTATTCTCCGTATCTTTGTAGAATGCTTCCTATTTCAAATAGGTGGCAAATTGATTTATCAACACCAAACAAATTTAAAATGCTTTTTAATAATAACACCCTCGACAAAATAAGGGGAGGTAAAAACTAAGGATGGCTAGAAAAAGGTAAAATACTGCAATACCTACCCAAATCTGACTATAGATCAAGGGAAATCAAGGGGTGTGCGGCCGAGCAAGGTCGATAATTCCAGTGGGTGAAAGTCCCACTCTGGCAAGGTAGGTCAACCACCAGATAGAAGATCATGAAGATCATGGGGTCAGCCAGTGATACCGCTACCAGTCGACCATTAACTTATTGAATATAAACAAAAAACAGATAATTAAAGTTAAGCTTCCTCTCTTTTTGGATATAATTGAATTTCCTACAAAGCAGTTATTCCAGCTGCAAAAGAAAAAAAGCTTAACTTATGAAAAAGTCTAACCGATTAACTCTACGCTTACAAATTCGATCTTTCAAAAATACCTTTTTTCAATTCAATGACCTCCCCTTTAAAGGGTTATTGTCTAATGACTTAATTGGGGCAATTAATCAATCTGGAGATGTTCGCAGCACCGTGTTTACTCCCTTGGTAACACTGAGAGCTTTTTTATTTCAAGTACTTAGCTCTACTGGGTCTTGCAAGGAAGCGGTTAGCCATGTTTTTATGGAGCGAATTGGTCTAGATTACCCTGCAAATTCCATGAGCACTGGGCCTTATTGTAAAGCCCGAGTACGATTACAGCTCTCTCATTTAAAAGAAGCTATTACCTCTTCAGGCCAGGTTCTGCATAAGCAAGCTTCAAAAAACTGGCTGTGGAACGGGTATCGGGTCATGCTGGTCGATGGTACAACTTTTCTAATGCCTGATACCGATAGTAACCAGAAAACCTACCCTCAACAAAGTGTACAAAAGCCAGGGTTGGGCTTCCCGATTGTCCGTATGGTGGGATTACTGTCATTAGCAACAGGAAGCTGTGTAGATTATGCCATTGGTTCCTACCAAGGAAAAGGGACGGGCGAAACATCCTTATTTTCTCGCTTAATTCAATCTTTAGGGAAACATGATTTACTCCTTGCTGATCGCTATTACACGTCTTATGCCAATTTTGTTCTACTAACACAGCGAGGCACCCCGTTGGTTTTCAGACAAAGGAGCACAGTAAAAAGTGATTTTCGTCGTGGAAAAAGGCTCGGTGCAAAAGATCATATTATCAGCATCAAAAAACCGAAGAAAAAACCTGTTTGGATGCAAGATGAAACATGGGTAGAATTACCTGGTGAGTTTTTGGTTCGTGAATTTTCTGTCAAGGGCATCACTTATGTTACAACGCTACTGGATGCAAAGGCTCATCCCAAAAAATCATTAGCCGATCTTTATCAGCAACGCTGGCAAATCGAGGTTGATTTCAGAACATTAAAAACTCACATGGGAATGGAAATGTTGCGTTGCAAAACAGCAGGAATGGTAAATAAAGAGATTGCCGTACATTTGCTAGCTTATAATATGATACGTGCAAACCTTGCTAGGGCAGCCTGCCTCAATGAAAAAGTGCCCCGGCACCTTAGCTTTATGGCGGCTGTTCAGTTGATGCGTAATACTGCAAGTTTGTGCATCACACTGGCTGGAGTTGCTTTAGGAAGGTTAATCCCCGCTCTCTTGATGGCAATAACTCAAACAGAGATTGGTCAACGAAAAAGACCAAATCAACCCAGAGTTATCAAGCGAAGACCGAAGAGCTATTCTCTAATGACGAAGCCAAGAAATGAATATGCAACCAGCTGATATAAAAGGAATTAGCGTGACTGGTAGTGGTATTAGAGTCTGACCCTTTTGATTCTCTTTTGATTCTCTTTTGATTACGCTATGGTTGACTCCAACGTGCCCATAAACCACTGTTTACTGAGCGTACATCGTTAGCGCCGGTCAATTCCATTTCGCCGCATGATATGTTGCCGAAACCCAGCTGGTCTTTCATTAGCTTCTCAAGCTGTGCTTTCGTCATGCCCCGCGTATGTGATGTGAGCAGAACAAACTCAGGTTTGTCGGTCAACAGTGCCTTGCACTTCTCCAGAGTAGCGGGGAGATCTTTTTTAATTTTGTACTGTTCGCCTTTGGTGCCATGTCCGAAGGAGGGTGGGTCGAGCATGATCGCATCGTATTGACAGCCACGGCTAATTTCACGGTCCAGAAATTTATTAACGTCCTCAATGATCCATCGGATAGGAGCTTTGTCCAACTGATTCAGCTTGGCATTTTCTCTTGCACGCGTTACCATCGATCGAGAGGAGTCAAGATGACATACCGAACAGCCGGCACGCGCAGCGGCAAGTGTCGCACCACCTGAATATGCGAATAGGTTGAGAACTTTCAAATCTTTCTCTGTTGCCGATTTCAACGTGTCCGTAATCCAATCCCATAACAGGCGCGTTTCAGGAAATACGCCAAGATGACCGGCGGGCGTGGGTTTGAGCTTTATTGCTATGCCGTTGATTGTAACATTCCAACTCGAGGGCATACCGTTCTTGCCATGCGTTGTCCATCCGCGTGCCCGCTCAAAAAATGCTGCGGAAGTCATCCATAAATCAGGCTTCTGTTTCTCCCAGAAAGCTTGATCACATGGGCGGGACAGAATTATATCACCAAATCGTTCAAGCTTCTGGCCTTCCCCGCTATCCAGTAATTCATATTCGTTATGCATTTCTTTCGTCACCATCAGTAGTCACCCCTATTTAGGCATAGATCTCTCGGAACCAAAAGCGGAACCAAAAGGGTCGGAACCAAAAGCGGAACCAAAAGCGGAACCAAAAGGGTCAGAACCAAAAGGGTCAGAACCAAAAGCAGAACCAAAAGGGTCAGACTCGATTGATATTCTAAATTCACCTAAATTATTGCTCGTCTTCCTTGCTTTGTCATACCCGGGCAGCCGCAAGGTTGGGTTATCATAACCCAACATTTTGCTGAGTGCCTAGTTTCTGTGGGTATATCCGTTTTCACGGAGCGTAACGAACTTTTTTGTCTTTTCTTGTCCACAAGAAAAATACCACAGCAGTACCAATTAAGCCCATCATGCCGCCAGGTCCCCAGACTATAATGCCGCCTAGTTGCTGGTCGAGCATCATTTCAATATCTAAACGTCCGTTGAGTACATCATAAGCCTCATAAATAGGGTCTTTTTTTAAGGTAATGATTGCACCAATAATGGTGTTAGGAATAGTCACTAGCCATAAAATAATGATGCGCACCCCAAAAGAGACGCGTGCTGATTTTTGTCTAGGATCACAAATTAACCACCAGAAAAAGAATCCGGTAATAATCATCGTGGTGTGCATGGTGTTGTGCAGCGACTGATCCGCCAGCGCTTGATTATGGAGGCTAGGTATCTGCCAAATTAATAAAGTTGCGATAAAAAGCACAGAGGCGATGATAGGGTGTCCGAAAAATTGATATAACCACTGTATGGTTTTGTTTCTAATAATTGGTGTGAGGATGCCATGACGCACTGATTTAGGTAGTCCCTGCAATAAGGGGGCGAGAGGCATGCTTAAGATAAGTAGCAAAGGCCCTAAACCGCGCATCAGTAAATGTTCAATTTGATGAAAAAATAGAAAGTGTTCTGAAAGTGGTTCTAAAGGAGATTGTAAGGCAATGACAAAACAAAGCATACCGAGTAAAAAGGTAATGGTCTGTCCTGCGCTTACTGGGCGGCCTATTTCGCGTCTTTTAGCGCGGCCACGAAAATAAACAACGACAGTGAGTAGCATTGGAATTGCCACATCTGGTGTATAAATCCATGCCGACCAAATAGATTGTCTGGGATCAATTGAGCCGTGAGCAAAACTCAGTAGCGGGAAAAGAGTAAGGCAGAGAGCGGCAAAAACTTTTATAGATAACACGGTTTTTTTTATCTAAGTGTGGAAGGTTGCTTGGGTTCGGCTTATTAAGCTGGCTACGCACTTAAAGCGGGACGTTCACCCTATTTGTAGGGCGGACTTCAGTCCGCTTTTTTAGCAATGGTGGACTGAAGTCCGCCCTACGAGTTATCAGCTGTTCTGTCTTAAGTACGTAGCCATTAAGCTAAGCCCACGCAAGGTTGTTGTTATGCGCAGAATGCTTCGATACTAGCAACAATACCTTGAGCATCTAAACTGCATTCTGTTAATAATTCTTCACGTGTGCCTTGCTCAACATAAGCATCAGGTAGAGCAATATTTAATACTGGCATAAGAATGCGTTGCGCCTGTAAAAACTCATTAACGGCACTACCTGCACCACCAGCAAGAACGTTCTCTTCAATGGTTACAAGAACGTCATGCGTTTTAGCCATTGCTAAAATCATGTCTTCATCAATAGGCTTAATAAAGCGCATATTAATCACAGTTGCACCGAGCTGTTTTCCGGCTTCAAGTCCTGGAGTTACCATACTGCCCCAAGCAAGGATGGCAATGCGTCCACCTTGATGGCGAATCTCAGCTTTACCAATTTCTAAGGTATCTAAATCGGTATTAACGACTGTGCCAGGGCCTTTTCCACGAGGATAGCGAACTGATGCAGGGCCATCATACTGATAGCCTGTGCTCAACATTTGACGGCATTCATTTTCATCAGCCGGTGCCATGATAAGCATATTAGGTATGCAACGTAAGAAGCTGTAATCAAAACTACCCGCATGCGTTGGACCATCAGGCCCCACTAAGCCGGCACGGTCAATGGCAAATAGTACATCCAGATTTTGGATGGCAACATCATGGACTAATTGATCGTAGGCACGCTGTAAAAATGTTGAATAAATGGCAACAACTGGTTTTCCGCCTTGGCAAGCTTGGCCAGCCGCTAAAGTAACAGCATGTTGTTCGGCAATAGCTACGTCGAAATAGCGTTTTGGAAAACGCTCCGAATATTCCACCATGCCTGAACCTTCGCGCATAGCTGGAGTGATCGCTAGTAAGCGCTCATCTTTTTCGGCCATATCACATAACCAGCGTCCAAATACTTGAGTATAAGTCGGGTGAGGTGAGGGGGCGGATTTAGGTAATGAGTCTTTAGTGCGATCAAAGGCAGGAACACCGTGATACGCTAAAGGATCTTTTTCTGCTGGCGCATAGCCTTTACCTTTTTTGGTCACAATATGTAAAAAAACTGGGCCAGAAAGCTCTTTTAGTTTTTCTAAAGTAGGCACCAACATATCAAGGTCATGGCCATCAATAGGGCCAATATAGTTAAAACCTAGTTCTTCAAATAAAGTGCCAGGAACAACCATGCCTTTTACATGTTCTTCAGTTTTACGCGCAAGTTCCCAAACGGAAGGTAAGCTACTTAGTACTCTTTTGCTTTCTTCACGTACTGTGGAATATAGCCTGCTAGAGATGACTTTGGTGAAGTAGTTATTCATGGCGCCAACATTAGGCGAGATAGCCATATCGTTGTCGTTAAGAATAACTAATAAATTAGCATCGATAGCGCCTGCATGGTTCATGGCTTCAAAAGCCATGCCGCCTGTGATACTACCATCGCCAATAATGGCAACCATACGGCTGTCGTCACCTTTGGATTCGGCAGCAATCGCCATGCCTAAGGCGGCACTAATTGAGGTGCTGGAATGACCCACGCCAAAAGCATCATATTCACTTTCTTTACGTTTAGGGAAGGCAGAAACACCGTCTTTAGTACGGATAGTTGTCATGCGTTCTTTACGGCCAGTCAGGATTTTATGCGGGTAAGCTTGATGACCTACATCCCAAACCAATTGGTCTTTAGGTGTGTTGTAGACGTAATGCAAAGCGACAGTTAATTCAACGGTGCCTAAGCCGGCAGAGAAATGCCCGCCAGACAAGCTGACTGAGTGAGTTAAAAATTCACGTAGCTCTTTAGCTAAAGGCTTTAATTGTTCTTTAGGCAGTTGGCGCACATCTTCCGGTAGGTCGATGGTATTTAACAGTGGGTAGTTTTCTTCAATATTCATAATGTGCGTTCCTTATGCCTCTTTTTTTGCTTTAAGTGCATGGCTGGCTAGGTTTTTACCTAGTGTCCAAATTGAGCCAGGGACTTTGTGAGTGTCAGCAATGGCATGTTCGAATGAATTTACAATCCAGTCGCGATCCTTATTAGTTAAATTAAGGGGCGGTAATAATTTGACTACGTTCATGCCGTGTCCAGCCACTTGCGTGAGTAAATGATGTTCCTTAAATAAAGGAATGGTGACCATCTGGCAAAATAAGCCTTTATTAGCTGCTTCAAGGGCTGTCCATGCAGCTTTCAGCTTTAAACTTTTAGGGGCTTGAAATTCAATAGCAACCATTAATCCTTTGCCGCGGGCCTCTTTTAGAAATTCATATTTCGGGCTCATAGCATTGATGCTGTTAATGATGTCAGCACCGACTTGTGCGCAATTTTCGACTAACTTTTCATCTTCCATAACCTGAAGCGTAGCCAAGCCCGCGGCCATTGCCATATTATTTTTTGAGAAGGTAGAGCCATGTACTACTGCTCTATCCATACGATTGAATACAGTATCCATAATTTTACTGGTCATGGCAACACCGCCAACCGGTACAAAGCCGCCAGATAATGCTTTTGCCATGCAAATCATATCGGGCTTAACGCCCCAATGATCGATTGCCCAAAATTTCCCAGTACGTCCAATGCCTGTCTGTACTTCATCAGCGACAAATAAAGTGCCGTATTTTTTGCATAGCCGTTCGACTTCAGGTAAATAGTTATCGTCAGGAATATTAACGCCTTTGCCTTGTATAGGCTCAACAATAAACGCGGCGATATCTTTATTGCTGAGGGCGCTTTCTAATGCTTCAAGATTATTAAATGGGACGGAGCTACAACCAGGTAAAAAAGGACCAAAGCCTTCGCGGAAGACTTCTTCGCCGACTAGTGATAAAGAGCCCATTGTTAGACCGTGATAGCCATGATCGCAATAAACGATTTTTTCGCGTTTTGTGGTGTAGCGTGCAAATTTAATCGCGGCTTCTACAGCTTCTGTCCCTGAATTACAGAAGAACATTTTGCTTAGATTGTCTGGGGTGGTCTCGAGAACCTTTTTAGCTAATAAACCACTTAGCAAAGAAACATCCATCTGTACCAAATTAGGTAGCTCTAATGTCAGGGTTTCTTGTAATGCACTGATCACAGTAGGATGATTACGGCCTACTGCAAAGACGCCAAAGCCACTGAGGCAATCTAAATATTCTTGGTTGTCTTGATCGTAGAGATATTGCCCAGTAGCTTTTGTGTAGGTGCGGTCATAACCAATCGTCTGCAATACCCGAACCATTTGATTGTTCAGGTATTTTTCATGCAGCTCAAATTTTTCTTGGTTATGTTGAGTAAAAAGTTCAGCAATACTAAAGGACATGGCTATCTTCGAATTTCAGTGTTAAAGAGTAATTGTTTTGTTACTAAACGCAGGCAGTACGACCAAGGTACAAAGTAAGGTAAAGCTAATGCCGACTGCTAAGGTGATACCCATGCTGGATATGCCGAAATGAGGGATTAAAGCTAAACTGATAAAGCTGCTCATGGTGGTAATCGAGCTAAACATAACGCCACGAGCAGTGCTGGTTTGCAGTATGTTCTGATTGTTTTTAAGCTGCTCGTGTAGGCAGTGCATAATATGGATGCCGCTATCCACTCCCATACCTAAAAGTAGGGGGAGGGCGATTATATTAGCAAAATTAAACGGAATGCCAAGTAAAACATTGACGCTACAAGTAAGTAAGGACGCTAAAACGAGCGGGCCTAGTACCAGTAAGGTTTTATAAAGGCTTTTTAGTATAAATAATAATAAGAGTGTAATTAATGCAAATGAACAGCTAAAGGCCATTAAAAAAGCATTGACTACGGCTTGTCCAGAGGCTAAATCGCCAACCGGTAAGCCAACGGAAGTTGGTTCAACGCTTTGTACGTCTAAGGCGAATTGCTTTAAATTAGCTGGAATATTTAAGTCTTGCTCTGGTAATATCATGATGCGATAAATGCCTGTAGAGCTTAACCATTGGTTGCGTATGTAATCAGGTAGACTGGCTAGGTCAAATTCATAGGCTGTTAAGCTTTGGCTTAAAGTGCTGATAGTATGCGGTAGCAGGCCTAAAATGCTGTTATCTAATGCACTGTTTAATAGTGTAGGGTCGGCTGATTGTTGTAAGGTGATTTTATATTGCTCAATACTGTTGTTAAGAGCAATTAAAATTTCAGCATCGATACCGGACTGATTGTCAGTCAGTATGGCGCTTAGTGTGCTTTGAAATTCGCTTAGTACTTTTTCTGTGCCAGACGGTGCTAAAGTGCTATCAAACTGGCTCAATTGCGGACCTAAGATCATGGATAAATCTTCGATTAGAAATAATTTTTCTTCTTGATCGGTAGCAACCAAGTCTTCTAATGTTACCGTGCTGTTGACAGTTGTTAGCTGTTTTAATCTCTGTACTAGCGCGCGTGACTCTTCAATGTTATTACTTAAAGCATAAAGTGCGTAGGGCGAGTCTGTTGTGGATTTCAGTAAGTCTTTAAAGGCGATAACGGATGGAGATTCTGGGTTGCGCATATTGACTGGGTTAGAGTCGAAAGTGATATAAGGAATAGCAAATAAGCAAGCAGCTCCAAGCAGCACGCTGGTAATACGAATTGTTTTTTTATAGCGTAAAGGAGCTGTTTTTATCCAGCTAACTTGTTTGTTATTCTCTAATGCATGGGCTTTTTTTAAGTGTAATAGACTTAATAGTGCGGGTAAAAATACTAAAGATAAGCTTAGGCCAATAAACATACTGACACCAGAGATTAATCCAAGCTCAGAAACACCTTTATAATCAGTAGGTACAAAAGCAAAAAAGGCAATCGCAGTGGTCAGTGCGCAGAGAAATAGAGAAAACCCTACGCTATGAATCGCTTTTTTTATGGCAATGCAGTTACTAAGTTTTTGTGCAATTCCATCACGATAGTGCAGGCTGACATGGATCGCAAAATCAACGCCTAGGCCAATATAAAGTGCAGCGAAAGAAATGGAAATCACATTTAAATGGCCGATGGCAAGCGCAGCAAATCCAGCGGTTAGCGATAGCCCCATTAATAAAGTAATCAGTGTTGCAAGCAGTAATTTAAAAGAGTGAAAACAACGGAAAAGAATAAGTAACACTAGAATGAATGAGCCGATGCCACTTAATATGGCGCCATCGCCAATACTTTCTAGTTCTTCATGCTGCAAAATGACATCCCCAGTAATGCCAATTTTAACATTGGCCATACTAGTGCTGAGTTGGCTCGTGATTTCACGTGCTTTTTCAACTGCAGCAGCAGCGGGCATCATGGAATGAAAATCTCGTTTTGGTTTGGCAATAACGATGCGTCGTGTCTTATTGGCAAGGTTGTTAGGGTTTAAAATCGTTTGCCAAGAAACATGATAGCTTGTATTAGCAGCGGTATTGATAATCGCCTGATTAATGCTGTTGAGTAGGGCGGGTAGGCTTTGACTGATAACGCTATCTTGGTTTTCTAAAGCCTGCGTCAAAATTTCAAACAGACCCGTTAAATTATAATTTTGCGTAAGATAGCCAATAAACGGTTGAGCATCTGTTAGATTGGAAGCTAACTTTTCTAGCTCAGTAGGCGATAGATACATTAACGCTTGCTGGCGAAAAAAGGCATTATCTTCAGGAATATAACTGGATTCGAAGAATTTTCTGTTACTTTCTAAGGCACTTAATAATTGACTTGATGCAATAGCGGTTTCTTCTGGTGTCGCAGCCCCGACGACAAAAATAATGGCGTCAGAGTCCTGAGGAAATGCCTCGTCAAAGCGCTTAGTGTTTTTTTGAAACGGCAAGTCAGGCGAGAGCATTTCCGCTGAATTATTATTAACGCCTAGATTGTCTTTTACATAATAAAGGCTTAGCCCGCTTATGAGTAGAGCGCTAATAACGATGAGCCAGGCATAACGAACAATAAGACAGCCTTGCCACTCGAGTATTTTTGCTGAACGCGATATGTCTTGACTCATTGATTTTGGCTTATAAGTGGAAGTTGGTGGGCAAGCTGTTTGAGTGTTTTGTTAGCGGTATTAAAATTTAAGCCTAGCTTAATTAAGCGCGGAATTTCGTTCGGGTGAGCGCATAAATAAAGTAGTAATTTTGGAATAGAGACTAACCCTGATTCTGTCATGGCGTGATTTATCGCTAGTGGTAAGTCTAAGTTAGCCGGGTCGACAATGCTACGTAAAGCGATGAACGGTATCTGTGCTTGTTGAGCAATGCGCGCCACTGCGCCACTTTCCATATCGACAGCCAGTGCGTGGGTTGAGTGGTAAAGTTCATTTTTTGTGTCTGCTAAAGCGACGACTGAATCACTTTCTAAAAGTGTTCCAGTGTAAAATTTTATGCTGCTTGCTAGGCTTGCTATTATTTTTTTAGACCACTGCGTATGCGTAGTAATTAAGTTGTTGTCTTGAGTGCATATAGACTCAGGGATTACTAGGTCACCTGCTTTTAGGTGTGGCGCTAAAGCTCCGGCACAACCCCAGCTGATCAATTGTTTGGCGCCCTGATCTATCAATAATTGTGCAGCAATACGCGCATTTTCAGGGCCAGACCCTGATAGAGTGATGATTGTATTTTTAGCCACAGTAACGCATTCACCCTGTTTTATTTTTGTTTTGGTCAGGGTGCGAAGTTCTTCAGGTAAAGCAACAAGAATGCCAGTTATCACGTTTTATTTTTCTCGTTTCTATAGCGTGCTAAGGCCCATAACGGAAAGAATTTATCATAGCCGTGGTATTTCAAATAAAAGACGCGTGGAAAGCCCGGTGCCGTATGACATTCATCTGCCCATACGCCATCTTCGGTTTGGCTGTTTAATAAATAGCTGATGCCAGCTTTTACTTCTTTCGTGTCGATTTCACCAGAGGCCATTAAGGCTAGAATCGCCCATGCGGTTTGGAAGGCGGTGCTAGTATGGAATTGACCGCGTAAACTCTCATCATCATAGCTTTGGTTATCTTCGCCCCAGCCGCCATCTTCATGCTGTACGCTTTTTAGCCAAGACGTCGCTTTGGTGTACATTGGGTCAGATTTAGAGATATTGGTATGCTCTAGTGCCATAAGCACTGACCAGACGCCATAAATATAATTGGTACCCCAGCGGCCAAACCATGATCCGTCCTCTTCTTGTTCGCTGCGGATGTAGTTTATGCAGCGTTGGTAGGCAGGTAAATATTCTTCATGATCTTGTGAGGCTTTAGCCATGAGCATAACGCAACGAGCGCTAACATCTACAGTTGGCGGGTCTAATAATGCACCGTGATCTGCAAAGGGAATTTCATTTAGATAGTAATAGGTGTTATCTACGTCAAATGCACCATAGCCACCATTAGAAGCTTGCATGCCTACTATCCAGCGGGTTGCGCGATGAATAGATTCATCCATGTCGGGTAAGCCAGAGGTCGCCATACCAAAGGCAATGACAGCTGTGTCATCGACATCAGGAAAGTAAGGGTTTTCAAATTGAAAAGCCCAGCCGCCGCCTTCTAAGTTGGGACGTTGTATGCGCCAGTCACCAGGTTCGTCAGATAGTTGCTTGGTTTTTAGCCAGTCATAAGCGCGTTCTCTTTGTGCTTTAGAGTTTTTTAAATCGGCTTCTTGTAAGGCTAGTAAGGTTAATCCAGTATCCCAAACAGGGGATAGGCATGGCTGGCAATAAGCTTCGTTTTCTTTGATGACTAAAAGTTTATCAATTGCTTTGCGAGCGGTGATGACACGCTCGTCATCTGCGGGTATACCAAGTAATAGCATGGCTTCATAAGCATTGACCATGGCAGGAAAAATCCCTCCCAAGCCATCTTCGCCATTTAATCTTTCGGTAAACCAGTTGAGTGCTTTGTTGACCGCACGGCGATGCATTTTGTCGGTAATTAGTATTCTTGATTTACGTCCGAGAGCATCTAAAAATAAAAAGAATTTATTTAGTAAGCCTCTTTCAGCAAAGTAGTGTTGCTCTTTGTCTGGATGAGTAATGAATAACTCTAGTACGTCAATATTAAGTGGGTTTTTAGCCTTTGCTTCTAGTGTGCAAAGAATAAATAACGGCACCATAACGGTTCTTGACCAGTAAGAAACTTTGTCGATATGGAAAGGAAACCATTTAGGTAATAACATGATTTCTACAGGAATAAACGGTACGCCGCGCCATGGAAGTTGTTCAAAAATAGCGAGAGCGATACGGGTAAATACGTTTGCTTTTGCTGCGCCGCCTTGACTGAGAATGTAGTCGCGTAAGCGAGTCATGTGAGCTTGGTCAGGTTGGTCGCCAGCCATTTTTAAAGCATAGTAAACTTTGACACTACAACTAATGTCACCAGCGCCGCCACGGAATAAAGGATAACTGCCATTGTCAGCCTGATTAGCGCGTAAATAATTCGCAAGTTTAGCTTGCAGTTCTGCATCTATATCATCCAGATAATGCATCATCATGATGTATTCTGCTGGGATCGTGCAGTCAGCTTCTAGTTCAAAAATCCAATAGCCATCCTTGTGCTGCAAAGACAGAAGCTTGTCTTGTGCATTCTTTATGGCACTCTCTATCGTACGAGTGTTGGTCATGTTGTTGTAATTTTCAGTAAACATTATATAAATTAGCTTTTCGCTTGATATTGCCAATCTTGGCAAACAAGCGTTTTGCTTTTGGCATTAAACACGTAGGACAGTAAGAAATTACTGCGACCAATTAGCTTGGTGGTCAAAATCGTTCTTTTTACACTTTTGCGTGTTATTTTGACTTGATTAGAGTCATTGAAGTCTAAATGTGCTTTGATCTCATTCAGTGTAAGTACCGCCATGCCTAGTGCCCATAGACAAAAATTACGCATGCCTGTTTCATGGCTAGGAATAAGCTGAGTATAAGTTAAGGCGTTCTTTAAGTGGCCTTGAGCAATGCTAATTAAATGTTCTAAACCTAGCTGAAATTCTTTAGTGCTAGTTGCGGTATTTAGGTCTTTCAGGTCAAATCCTGTTTCTGTGAAAATATCTTGTGGTAACCAGCAGACGCCGCGTTGTGCATCATCCCAGATGTCTTTTAAGATATTGGTCATTTGCAGACCTTGACCAAATGACGTAGAAAGCTCTAGTAACTGATCATGATGTTTGTTGATTTCTGGAGAATAATGACAGAATAATTTGGCTAACATTTCGCCAACGCAGCCAGCCACATAATAGCAGTACTCGTCCATGTCTTTCATGGTCGCAAGACCACCGTGTAAGTCCATGCTTTGGTACGCAGGCATGCCTTTAGCCATGGTTTCAACGCAGCCAAGCAAAGCTTCAACTTGCTTAGGTGCAAAGCTATGTGTGATGTCAATAACGCGAGCAGTCACCTTGATCAGCATGTGTTCTGCTGGAATGGTTTGATCAGACAGTAGTGGCGCTAAGTCGGTAGCAAAGGCTTGAGCTTCTTCGCCGGTTCTCACTACTTCTATAAAGCGGCTAAGAAATTGTTCTTTTTGTTCTGCAGTGAGTGAGACTTCATCTTCGACGGTATCAACAATTCTGCACAGTAAATAGGCATTAGCAACGGCTTCGTAGAGACCTTTAGGTAATTGCGGAATAGTGAGTGCGAATGTCCGTGAAACACCTTCTAGTAATATGGCCTGGAATTCATCGACAGAAGCTGCTAAAAGCGAATCTGGATTATCAATAGAGATCTTGGTGTCAGTCATACAGTCTATAGGGGTTGATTGTTAACGGCAAAATAAATCAAATTAGATGTAAATTATAGACTGAATGTAGGTTAAATACAAAGTCTGTTGTTTTTTTGCAAATGCGTTGCCTCTTTATAGTTCTGATGTCGCTAGTTAACGCTGTTTTGTTGTTTTTTTTACACGACTTATGCGCTTTGCTTTGCTAAAAAATAAAAGCAGCTAACTGGTGTTCGTCGCTTAAAAATAGTATGCTTATCAGTTATTAGCAATTGATAATGGATCTAAGTAAAAATGATATTTAAATCATTACAACAGATTGTTTCGAGAGTTGCTTTTTTTGTTGCATATTTGCAACTTTAATTGATTTTTTTATAAAAAGTTCGGAGTAAACTGCATGGGCGTTCCTTTAAGGCAGCAAATTGCTGTAGGTACTTATTTAATGAAGCAGAAATTCAAAGGAGTCGATAAGTATCCTTTAGTATTGATGCTTGAGCCTTTATTTCGCTGTAATTTAGAGTGCTCTGGTTGTGGCAAGATTGCATATCCAGATGATATTTTAAATAAGCGCTTATCCGTTGAAGAGTGTTTGCAGGCTGTGGATGAATGTGGTGCTCCAATGGTCTCTATTCCTGGGGGCGAGCCTTTAATTCATAAAGAAATGCCGGAAATTGTTGCTGGAATTATTGAGCGTAAAAAATTCATCTATCTTTGTACTAATGCTTTGTTATTGAAAAAGAAAATTGATGATTACACGCCATCGCCGTATTTAACTTTTTCTATTCATTTAGATGGTAACCAGCTAAGACACGATGCGTCTGTATGCCAAGATGGCGTTTTTGATATTGCTGTTGACGCAATTAAATTAGCATTAGATAAAGGCTTTCGCGTCACCATTAACTGTACCTTGTTTCAAGGCGAAACTCCGCAAGAAGTCGCTGACTTTTTAGATTATGCGACTGAATTAGGTGTAGAAGGAATTACTATTGCACCCGGATTTAGTTACGAGCATGCGCCTGACCAAGATTCCTTTATTTCTAGCCATGCCGCTAAAGAATTATTCCGTGGCATTTTTGCTATTGGAAAAAACAAAAGCTGGAAATTAAATCATTCGTCACTATATTTAGATTATTTAGCGGGCAATCAAAACTATGATTGTACGCCATGGGGGAACCCAACGCGTAATGTCTTTGGTTGGCAAAAACCATGTTATTTATTATCTGATGAAGGCTATGTAGATAGTTTTCAAGAGATGATGGATTCTACTCCATGGGATAAATATGGCGCAGGTAAGAATCCTAAGTGCGAAGGTTGCATGGCTCATTGTGGCTACGAAGCGACGGCAGTGTCGGATACTTTAGCTCATCCCTTAAAGGCTTTAGGTGCGGCAATTCGTGGCCCTAAAATTGATGGGCCTATGGTCGAAGCGCCAAGCTATAAAGGTTCATCATTAAGTGATATTCCTGTCACGGTTGATTCTGGCAACGCTTAATTTTTTAGTATGAGTGAATATCTAAGTGCATCAGCGGCAATTTTTTGGTTAATAACTGCCTTATTGCCGTGGCAGCCTTGGCGCGTTAGAGAGGTCTTAGAGGCGGATGAACAAAGTTCTGTTGATTTAAGTGATGTGACGGTCGTAATTCCCGCGCGAGATGAAGGATCCGTGATCGCGGGCACTTTACAGGCACTTAAATTACAAGGGCAGGGCTTGCGGATTATTCTAGTGGACGATCAATCGACTGACGGCACGGCTGATATTGCATTAAATCAAGGTTTGGCAAACTTAGATATTATTCGTTCTGAACTTTTGCCTAAGGGTTGGACTGGGAAATTGTGGGCGCAAGAGCAAGGTTTGAAAGTGGTTAAAACGCCGCTGACTTTGTTGCTAGATGCGGATATTCACTTAATGCCCGGTATTTTGGTGAGTTTAATTAATAAGCGACATAGTGAAAACTTACAGTTTGTTTCGCTGATGGCAATTCTAAAAGTGGATAGCTTTTGGGAGAAAATGCTGATGCCCGCCTTTATCTATTTTTTTAAAATGCTCTATCCTTTTGCCTTAGCGAATAAACCGAGCAGCAAAATGGCAGCGGCAGCGGGCGGTTGTATTTTAGTTGATACTGCGGCTTTACAGACAATAGGCGGCATGGCGGCGATCAAAGGCGCGGTGATTGATGATTGCTCACTCGCCAAGAAAATTAAACAGGCAGGCTATAAAACTTGGGTCGGGTTGACTCATGGTGTGATTAGTCAAAGACCTTATGTTTCTTTAAATGAAATATGGGATATGGTGGCGCGGACAGCTTATACTCAGCTGTTATATTCCAATAGTTTGTTGTTAGCTTGTACTCTTATTATGACGCTGATGTATGTGTTACCGCTAATTGGTTTGTTGTGTTTTTCAGGAAGTGCGTGGTTTTTTGCATTGTTTTCAGTATTAGTTATGTTGGGACTTTATCTCCCTACTTTACGTTTTTATGCTCTTAATAGAGCATGGGCTTTATGTATGCCAGTGATTGCTGGATTATATTTATTAATGACCTGGACTTCTGCTATCCGTTATTGGCGGGGCGAGCGTTCGCGCTGGAAAGGTCGTATTTATCAGAAAGGTTGAACTATTATGATGTCATTAACAAAAATGATAGCTGTGTTTTTTTTGCTTTTTTCAAGTCAGCTAGTTACTGCTGAGGTTGGTGAAACCGAAGTGGCTAGCCAAGTTGTTCAGGGCTTTCAATCTGAGCTGCTCAATGTTATGCAGCAAGGCGATAAGTTGAACTTTGAGCAACGTTTTGAGCAGTTAAAGCCGGCTGTTATTAAAACCCATGATTTAGCTAAGATTACCCGAATTATAGTCAGTAAAGAATGGAAAAACTTAAAGAAAGAGCAGAAACAAGAGCTAATTCAGAAGTTTAGTACTTTAAGTATTGCTTCTTATGCGCATTATTTTGATGGCTTTTCGGGGCAAAGTTTTAAAGTAGAGTCGGTGAAGCAGTTATCTCCGGTGCAGATTTACGTACATACTTTTTTAGTATTGCCGGATGATAAAGATGTCAGTATGGATTACTTATTGAAAAAAAGGGGCGAGGACTGGCGCATTATTAATATCATCACTAATGGTGTTAGTGATTTGGCATTGAAGCGCTCTGAATATGTTGCTGTCATTCGGAAATCGGGTTTTGATGTTTTAATAACTGAAATTTCTGCTAAAATCGAAAAATTCTCTCAATAAAAATTATGTGTAATGTGTGTGAATAGTCGATTAGCTTCTCGCTTTATTGGTATTGTTGGTGTTTTACTATTAACGGCTTGCGCTAGTTCAGGTGAGATAATTGAAGTTAATGAGCAAGATCCGCATGAAGACTTGAATCGCAGCATGTATGCTTTTAATGATGGCGTGGATACCTATATAGCATCCCCGCTAGTTACTGGGTATCAGTGGATTCTTCCGGATTTGCTGGAAACGGGAGTAACAAATTTTTTCTCTAACTTAAAAGAACCTAAAACAATCCTTAATGATGGCTTGCAAGGTAAAGAAGAGCAAGCTGGCGTAGATTTTGAACGTTTTCTTATTAATACGTTACTTGGTTTTGGTGGTTTGGTTGATGTCGCTAGCTATGCTGATATTGAACACCATGAAGAAGATTTTGATCAGACTTTAGCGGTTTGGGGTGTGCCCAGGGGCGAATATTTGGTTCTTCCTTTGTTAGGGCCTTCTGCTTACCGTACGATTCCAGGAGAGGTTGTCGATGCTTTTACTAGTCCAACAACTTATGCTATTTGGCCTATACAATTATTAGGCGTTTTTAACGCTCGCTCTAATGCTGCTCAGTCTCTAAATTTTATTAATGAAGCGGCTGTTGATCCCTATGTATTTATGCGTGCCTCTTATTTGCAGTGGCGTGATTATCAGATCACTGAGGGTGAAAATACTTCAGATGACTTGCTTATTCCAGGGATGGATGAGATGTTTGATGACGAGGAAGGGCTGGAAGCGCTGGAAATTAGTCTTTAAAGTAAGTATATAATGATGCAAAATGAAAAAGTTATTAGCCAAACAAAAGATTGGCTAGAAAAGGTTGTGATCGGGCTTAATTTTTGTCCTTTTGCTAAGCCGGTTTTTGAGCAGGGGAAAGTGCATTTTCAAGTCAGTGACGCGCAATCCTTAGAGTGCTGTTTGGAGGACTTAGCGGCTGAGGCGCTTAGGTTAGACCAAAGCAGTGAGCTAGAGACTACACTACTTATTTACGAAAATTCCTTGCAAGATTTTGAAAATTTTTTGGACGTAGTTGATATAGCCAATGATTTTATGGAGGAGAAAGGTTATGAAGGTGTTTATCAATTAGCCAGTTTTCACCCTGATTATTGCTTTGATGATAGTGATGAAGATGATCCTGCTAATTATACCAATCGCTCGCCTTATCCTATGTTACATTTGATTCGAGAAGAAAGCATAGAACGCGCTTTGGCCAGTTATAAAAATCCAGAAAATATTCCAGAAGCTAATATCCAGCTTGCAAGAGAGTTGGGTTTGGAGAAAATGCAAAGCCTCTTGAAAGATACTTTGGCTTAGCTTGAATCCATGTCCAGAGAGCAGAAAAACTTTACGACTTAGGTTTTATTTTAAAATAATGGGGCGTAGTAGGGTACGTATTGCGTACCCTACCTTAATGTTTCGACTTAAGTGTAAGTCTGGAATGTATGAGCTATTTAATCGGTTAGCTTGATTTTTTCTATTTCAGATAATAAAAACTCCACTTCCGCTAGAATTTTCCGTCTAAAAAAGATAAAACGCCAGCGACTACCGCCACACTGTTTCCAGAGCATAGTTGAACGGATTCCCGCGAGTAATAGTGCTCTTATTTTGTTGATAATGTCTGTTGCAGCTAGGTAAGACTGATCGCCATTAACCATGATGCGCGGGTTTATCGTGCTGATCGTTGTGTGGTAAATATCCGCTAAATTGGCAGTGACATTTTCATGCATAATACCAAAATGTTCGCATTGGGCTTGGGCAATTTTTATTTTGTGTTGCACTTGCTTTTGCATGTCGGGATTGTCGGAAAATTTACTCTCTAAGAACACTAATGACGCTGCATATCGAGCTTGCTCGGGGTTGGTCATTTTGTTGCTACTCAGCTGTGTTTGTAGTTCCTTCAATCCAACTTGTATTCCTGTTAAACCGCCATAAATATCGACTGGATTTTCTACATCAATGACTAATAAGCTACTTAAACTGGCCTCAATAGCTGCTTTATCTGCTTTTCCTGTGGTTGCTAATTGTTGAACTAAGTGCGCAGCTTGGGCTATGCCTGCGAGCGCAATGGTTTGATAGGTAATCGTTTTAAATGACATGAATTAGCAAGTTTGAGTAGGTGAGCACATTTTTTGTGTGGGACGTTTTTCTTTTAACCAAGATGAAATTCCATTCGAGAGATGCGATACATGAGACATATTGAGCTGGTTAGTTAAGAAATGACCCGCTTTGCCGCTGCGCCCGCCAGAGCGACAGACTAAGATAATTTCTTGATCGGGTGATGTTTGTAGCTTTTTCACTTCGGCTAGCCATTTTTCTGCATCATATTTGCCGTTTCTGTCGAAAAACATTACTGGGTGGCTGCCTGAAATAATACCAGTCTGTTGCCATTCTTGTGGCGTGCGAATATCAATAACTAAGGCGTTATTGTTCAATTCGTTACTAACATCATTAGCTGTTAAATTAATGAGTTCTGCTGCACTTAGGATTTTAGTAGCGAATAAAAAGAAAAGTATGAACGCGTGTTTAATTAACATAATAATTACTTATATAGTGTGAGGGAATGATTCATTAAAACTGAATTTATTAGCAATTTATATCATGATTATTGTTTGTTAGTCGAGTATGATGTAGTGCTAATTTATCTATTAATGTTAAGGAGACAGTAATGACAATATCAGTGAAATTAACCGTAACAGGAATGAAGTGTGGCGGTTGTGAAGCCAATATCAAAAAAGAACTAGATGGTAAAGAGGGTATTGAATCGATTGATACAAGTCATGTTGACGATTATGTTGGAGTGGTATTTGATGACGCGGTTATCAGTGAGGATGATATTATCGAATTGATTGAAAAAGCAGGTTTTACGGTAGAAGATTAAAGAGTAAAAAGAATATGACGTCTGTAATGAAATGCAAGAGGTGAACTATGAGTAAAGAAAATTCCACTCAAAACCAAGATAACCCTGAGGCTGAGGTCCGTTTATCTATTTTAGGGATGCGCTGTGCTGGTTGTATTGGTGCCGTAGAAACAGCCTTAAATTCTGTTGCAGGCGTAACTTCAGTTGAAGTGAATTTTGCCGATCATTCTGCAATAGTGAAAGGTGATGTTGACCCTGAGTTGATGAAGAAATCGCTAAAAGATTCTGGCTATGATGCGGCTGTCATGGAGGGTTTTGAAGACCCTAGCGAACAAGAAGAGCAAGAAATGGCGCGCTATCGCCAGTTAGTCCGTAAGGCTACGGTTGCTGCTGTCTTTGGTATCCCATTAATGCTTGTTGGCCATTTTGGTGGCGTACCGGATATAGGTTCAGAAACAGGTAACTGGTTTTGGCCTGAAGTAGCTTTGATTACGCTGGGTATTTTATTTTATTCGGGCGGTCACTTTTTTGTAGGTGCGGTTAAAGCCTTAAAAGCAGGCCAAGCAAATATGGATACCTTGATCGCATTGGGAACGGGTTCAGCTTGGTTGTACTCTTGTGTGGTGATTGATTATTCCGAATATTTACCTTCTTTATCGGCGCATGCCTATTTTGAGGCTGCCATTATTATTCTAGCTTTCCTTAATTTTGGGGCGGCATTAGAGACCAAAGCGCGCGGGAAAACCTCCAGTGCTATTCGCGCTTTAATTGGTTTACAACCGCGTACCGCTCGTGTCGTTAGAGATGGGCAAGAAATAGATATTCCGATTGAAGAAGTCGGTTTAGGCGAAACGCTGAGAATACGCCCAGGCGAAAAAATTGCGGTTGATGGCGTATTAGTCGAAGGCCATTCTACGGTTGATGAATCTATGTTGACGGGTGAATCTTTACCGGTTGAGAAAGTTGAAGGTTCTACAGTTGCCGCTGGTACGATGAACCAGCAAGGTAGCTTTATGTATCAAGCTACGCGTATTGGTCGAGATACTGCGTTAGCACAAATTATTAAAAGCGTACGTCAGGCGCAAGGTAGTAAGCCTGAACTTGCTAAATTAGCCGATAAAATTGCCAGTATTTTTGTACCTGTCGTCGTAGCTATTTCGGTATTCACCTTTATTATTTGGAATGTTTGGGGGCCAGAACCTTCTTTGGGTTACGCCTTTGTTACCGCAATGACCGTATTAGTGATTGCCTGCCCTTGTGCGTTAGGGCTAGCAACACCTATTTCAGTGATGGTGGCCGTCGGTCGGTCGGCGCAATCGGGTATTTTGATTCGTAATGGTGATGCTTTACAGACGGCTGGCAAGATAAGCAGCTTGGTGCTGGATAAAACCGGAACAGTGACAGAAGGCAAGCCAACGGTCGCAACTGTCGAAGCTTATGCTGATTACACTCAAGATGACGTATTGCAATTAGCGGCAAGTATCGAAAAAGGCTCCGAGCACCCATTAGCATCAGCGATTATGAATGCCGCTGAGGCAAAACAATTAAAACTAGCGCGTGCGAAACAATTTCATGCCGTTGCTGGACATGGTGTTTCAGCACTGATTAAAGATCAAGCCGTATTGTTTGGTAATGAAGCCTTAATGCAAGAAGAAAAGGTTGATTGCGAGGAATTTAAAGCCACAATGCTGAGTTTGGCTGAGCAAGGGCAAACACCGATGTTGTTAGCTGTTAATGGTCAGGTTGCCGGTATTATTGCTGTAGCTGATCCTATCAAAGCTGATTCAGCGGTAGCCATAAAAAAATTACAAGAACAAGGCGTACGCGTGTTAATGGTGACGGGCGATAATAGCGTGACTGCGCAAGCCATTGCCAAACAAGCAGGAATTACTGAAGTACGCGCCCAAGTCTTACCGCAAGATAAAGCCGCTATCGTTAAAGAGCTACAGCAAGCGGGCCAGGTTGTCGGCATGGTCGGTGATGGTATTAATGATGCGCCTGCTTTAGCGCAAGCTGATGTCGGTATCGCGATTGGCACAGGAACAGATGTCGCCATAGAAAGTGCTGATATTGTGGTTCTGCAAGGCTCACTATTAAAAGTACCGGAAGCGATGTTGTTATCTAAAGCAACGGTTGCTAATATCCAACAAAATTTATTTGGTGCGTTTATCTATAACGCCTTAAGTATTCCGATTGCGGCTGGGTTGTTGTATCCCGTCTTTGGTATTTTATTAAGCCCCATGATTGCGAGTGCTGCAATGGCAATGTCATCAGTGACCGTGGTTACTAATGCTAACCGTTTACGCTGGATGGATTTAAACGCCGCTGAAAAAATGAATTACAAACAGCAGGTTTTGGATTTAGTAGAGGCTTTTAAAAAGAGTTTGGCATAAGTAATACATTTAATTAAAACATCACAGCTAACAGCGCTTACTAAGGCTGTTAGCTGTTTTTTTATAAAAAATAGGGTACCCACTTAATACGAAATATTAATGATTCAGTAGGGCGGACTTGAGTCTGTTTTTTTAGCAATAGCGGACTTAAGTCCGCCCTACCATCTCTATATGTCCCGTCTTAAGTTTGTCGCTAAAAATAGGAAATGGTAATGCGTTTAGCAGATATTCAGCAACAGGTCGGCGGTGAGTTAGTTGGCGATAAAAATGCAGTCGTAACCGCTGTAAATTCTTTAGATTTGGCTGTTGTAGGTGAGATTTCGTTTGCTGAAAATGATAAATATTTAGCGGCTGCCGAACAAAGCGATGCATCGATTCTCATTGTACCTACAAGTTTTCCTGAATTGGCAGGTAAAAACATCTTGAAGGTAGATAAGCCCAAAGAGACTTTTATTGGCATTATGATGATGTTTGATAAAACTGAAGCTAGATTCTCAGGCATTCATAGCTCAGCAGTGATTTCTGAAGAGCAAGTCAGTCTTGCCGATAATGTCGCGATTGCTGCGCATGTCTGTATTCAAGATAATGTCACTATTGGCGCAGGCACATCGATTGATGCTAATACCTTTATCGGTCATGATGTCGTGATGGGGACGAATTGTATAATTGGCCCGAATGTCTCCATTCTGTCTAAAGTTACCTTGGGTAATAATGTCATTATTCATTCAGGAACCGTGATTGGCGGCGATGGTTTTGGTTATTTCTGGGATGGGCAACAACAGAAAAAAGTCCCGCAATTAGGCGGTGTCTTGATTGAAGATAATGTCGAGATTGGCTGTAATGTCTGTGTCGATAGAGCAACTTTTGGCATGACCCGTATCGGCAAAGGCACAAAGATCGATAATCTAGTGCAAATCGCGCATAACAATAATATTGGTGAGCATTGTATTATCGTTTCCCATGTTGGTTTGTCGGGTAGTGTTACTTTAGGTAAGCGCGTGACCTTAGCGGGGCAGGTTGGGATTGCTGATCATATTACGATGGGAGATGGCTCAACAGCTGCCGCAAGAACGGGCATATCCAAAGATGTAAAGCCCAACCAGGTAGTCTGGGGTGCACCAAACAGACCGATTAAACAAGTTATGCGTGAAATGGCCAGCATTCCTAAATTGCCAGCCTTATTAGGTCAGGTGAAAGCTATTTTAAAACGCTTATCTGAAGTTGAGAAAAAGCTAGAAGGCTTGGATAAGTAACGTAGGGCGGACTTCAGTCCGCCTTTCATGCATTGCGGGCTAAAGCCACGCCCTACCTAGCTTAAAAATGAACCCCATTCTTCGCTTACACTAGCGGACTAAAGTCCACCCTACCTTAGAGTACTAAAAATGAGTTTAAAGACTCCGTGGTTACTGCCTATCTTATCTGGCATTTTAATCGGCACCAGTTACATTCCTTTTCCGCCTTGGGCTTCGTTGTTTGCATTTATCCCACTTTGGATCTTCTGGGAGCAGCAAACACGGCTACGTAATGTCATACTTAGCGGTATTTTAGCTACTTTTGTATTTACTTTGATTGGCTTCAACTGGGTCGCTTATCTATTGCATGAGTTCGCTCATTTACCTTGGTTTGTTGCTGTGTTAGGGATGCTATTATTTGCGCTGATTGCGCATTTATTCGTCCCTGTTGCTGGGATCTTATGGTTTATTGGCTATAAACAAAAACTCTATACTGGCTGGCAATCTATCTTAGTTATGAGCTTGTTCACGGCTCTAAGTTTGTGGGTGCTGCCAATGCTGTTTAAATGGAACTTCGGCTATGCGTGGTATGGTGTGCAAATGCCCGTTTACCAGCTAGCAGAATATATAGGCTTTAGTGGTTTAAGTATGTTGACACTACTTGCTAATGTTCCCTTATATTTTGCATGGCAGAATAGACATGATAAAGCGGTAAGAAAAAAAATATTGCTGCGATTTATCACCGTTTTTATGATGTTAAATGCTTTTGGTTTAAGCACTAAAGCATTTTTACCTAAGCCAGATACTTCTTTTAATGCCTTATTGGTTCAAGCCAATATCGGTAATGCGGAAAAAGTTGCCGCTGAATTTGGACGTGGCTTTTACAGTAAAATTATTCAACAATACCAAGATGTCACCGATGCAGGCTTGCGTGCTCATGCTGGTAAAGAGATTGATTTTATTCTGTGGTCTGAGACAGCATTTCCCTCTTTGTTAAATGATCAATATCAGAACAGCCATTACGCGCAGCAATTAATCCAATATGTGAATGACCGGCATGTCGCCTTAATTACAGGCTCGTATGCCAAAGACTTGCAAACGGGCTTAATCACCAATTCCTTATTTACCTTAAATGAAAAAGGTGAAGTGCAGTCGCCTTATTACAGTAAATCCATTTTATTAGCCTTTGGTGAATTCCTGCCGGGAGAAGAATATTTTCCCGTATTGAGAGAGTTATTGCCAATGGTCGGTAATTTCGGTCGAGGCGCAGGCCCAACGAAATTGTTGACGTTAAATGACTATAAAATAGGCCCTCAAATTTGCTATGAAAGTTTATTCCCAGATTTTTCTAAATCCCTAGCCGATTTAGGTGCTCAATTTATTGTTAATGTCACCAACGACTCGTGGTATGGCACATGGCAAGAGCCGTATCAGCATATGATTATGACTCTCGCGCGAGCAGTAGAAACCCGCCGCCCGTTAGTTCGCGTGACCAATACCGGTATTTCTACCGTGGTATTAGCATCAGGTGAAATATTGCAGCAATCACCTATGCATGAAACTTGGTCGGGACTGTATAAAGTGCCGTATTTATTGGAGCCTAAAGCGACTTATTATCAGCGGAATTTTTGGTTGATGCCGAGTTTGTTGGGGGGGCTGTTAATGCTGGTGTTGTTGAATGGGGTTAGGGTGCGGGTGATGAAGGATTGAGGGGGTAGGTACGTTAACTTGGCTTGCTGTCTAGTTTCTAGAAACAATCACTTGTGTTGGTCAACATTGGGTTATCAAGGCTTTTGTCTTGATAATAGTAGTAGCTATACTTCTAAAGGAGAGGTTTTATGTCATGGAATGAGTTCATACGTTTAGTTTTGTTGATAGAAATTATGGTTGTATTTGGGGTGCTGATGTGGGCAATTCCAACAATAATTGAGGAATTCTTTAAAAACAAGCGTAGAAGCAAGTTTGGAAAAGAGTTGTCGCGCTTATATGACAGTCATAAGCTAGATAGAATTCAGGTTGAGATTCTCTCAAAGGAATATTTCTTAAATTCAAAGGATATACAACTGGTAGCTCGAAAGCAGTTCAAAGAGTCTTTGTTGTTAAATGATGCTAATCCTGAAAAAGCAACTTATTTTCAAACGTTATACCAAGACTATGAGAAAGACGAGCCTTTTGAAGGGCTTCCTTCGGACGTTAGGTTGCATCTTGAGCGGGTAAGAGATGCTATGGGTAAGCAAAATGATCACATGTTGCAACCATTAGCTGCTCAGCTTCAAGAATTAAACGATGAGAATATACGCAAACAAAAGAAAATGTGGTGGGTTTCTGTAGCTAGCTTTATGATTGGGGTTGCTTCGCTGGTCTTTAGCGGCTACACATATTTTTCTCCACTTAAACTCGAAAATAAATCTGTTATCGAAGTATCGAAACATAGTAGTAAAATTCCGTTGATGCTAAAAGAAGACTTAGCTAATTAGTAGCAAAGTTGGGTTGCATGCCTTGTCATTCAACAGTTAACCGAATGATTATATTAAACGAGATATAAAATGATGAGCAATTAGCCTGTATTAACCCAGCGTAATACGGGATATTCGTCGCCGCTGATTTCCTGTATCAGTAAACTCTATATTCGCATCATTTCAGCTCGAAAAGCTGATAGAATTGAACGAAAACAGTATGAGGGCTTTAGTTATGCGTGAATCTTACGATTTTTCAGAGTCGGTTAAAAATTCCTATGCCAAGCGTCTTAAAAAACAAATTACTATTCGTATTGATGATGAAACGATTTCTTATTTTAAAGAAATGGCGGATACAAAAGGTATTCCTTATCAAAGCTTAATCAATTTGTACCTTCGAGGTTGTGCGGCTGAGCATAGGCAGTTAGAAACTAAGTGGCGATAGCAATTGATTTATGCTTGAAATAAACTAGCTGTTACAATCGAAACCTACTTGGTTTACAGCTAAAAGGTCGTCGAATTATGACAGCTCAATTGATAAAATCACTCCAAAACCCTGCGCTGTATCCACACCCTGTCGATAGCTTTAAGCTCATTGAAACACATATTTCTTGGGTGCTTTTAACGGGTTCCTACGCTTATAAAATAAAAAAGCCTTTGAACCTAGGTTTTCTAGATTTTTCTTCATTAGCTAAACGCGAGCATTATTGCCGAGAAGAATTGCGTTTAAATTCACGTTTGGCTCCCGATATTTATTTAGACGTAGTCGCTATTTCTGGTAATGAAGCGCAGCCAGAGCTTGGCGGACTGAGTGAAGCGATTGAATATGCGGTTAAAATGCGTCAATTTCAGCCAGATAATACCTTTGATCATTTATTGCTTGACGGTCTTTTAAATGGCGATCATATAAAGCAAACTGCAATCATTATTGCTGACTTTCATACACAATTACCCTTGGCTAGTGCAAATACCTTATTTGGTAATCCTGTTAGCATTTTAGTGCCGGTTCAAGAGAACTTTAGTCAAATTGAGCAACTGGTTGATATAATTCAGAAAAATATTCTTCAACCATTAAAACTCTGGAGCGCATGGCAACACGCTGAACTTTCACCTACCTTTACGCAGCGCAAACAAGCGGGATTTATTCGCGAATGTCATGGCGATTTACATCTGGGCAACCTTGCTTTAATTGATGATCGAGTTGTGCCTTTCGATGGCATTGAGTTTAATCCTGATTTATATTGGATTGACGTCATCAGTGAAGTGGCTTTTCTGGTAATGGATTTGCAGAGCAAGCAGCGACATGATCTTGCCTATCAGTTTCTTAATATTTATTTACAGAAAACGGGCGATTATTCAGGGCTGAAATTATTACGTTTTTATCTCGTTTACCGAGCGATGGTCAGAGCCAAAGTTGAGGCGATTCGTGCGCATCAGGACGCGCCAGAGGAAGAGCAGCAACAAGCCTTAAGTCGTTATCATAATTATCTACAATTGGCACAGAGCTACACTCAGTCTGAATTACCGATACTTATTATTATGCAGGGTGTATCGGGATCTGGAAAAAGTTGGTTAGCTGAGAAAATAATTAATCACTATCAGATAATCAACTTACGATCTGATGTCGAACGTAAGCGCGTACAGGTACAAGGTAAAAAGCAATATAGTTCTGAAAATCGCAATATAATTTATCAACATTTATTAAGCTTTGCCAAGGGTATTTTGCTGGAAAATTATAGTGTGTTGATCGATGCTACGTTTCTAGAGCAACAGCAGCGGACACTTTTTTTACAGTTAGCTGAACAGTGCGAAGTGCCATTTATCATTATTCATACCGAGACTGATCAAGCTACTTTGCTTGAGCGCATCCAACAGCGCAGCGTACAGACCGATAATGTTTCCGATGCTACGCAAGCTATTTTAGAAAGTCAGCTGAGTAGTCAGCAGGCATTAAGTGATGATGAATTGAAATACAGTATTTCGGTTAATACCGCTAATTCTGATGATTTAGAGAGGTTGTGGGTGTTGATCAGTTCTGTGTGGAAGAGGGCGCAATAAGTTTAAATAAAACGTGATTTTGTAGGTTGGGTTAGATTATCTAGCGAAGCGCAGATAACGTAACCCAACATTTTACGCATAGCTAAATATGTGTTGGGTTACGTTTTTATTGCTCCGCAAAAAAAATCTAACCCAACCTTGTATATTAAATGCATCTCTAAAAACACAGAATTATTTAACCCACTTGTTTATAGTAGATAACTGATTTTCTGGGGAAGCCGTCCCAACCTTAAGCCTTGAGCTTGTGTGTAGATT
>Ga0209290_1000118_pt1 | contig 76220 bp, 75 predicted proteins | sample EN1Hudsemesocosm_2_FD_184632 | JGI IMG/M metagenome (GOLD analysis project Ga0209290, IMG submission 184632) | Methane-oxidizing microbial communities from mesocosms in the Hudson Canyon - EN10B Hudson Canyon (SPAdes) (version 2) | ecosystem: Environmental > Aquatic > Marine > Cold seeps... | reverse complement strand
TTACTTAATCTAACTTAAGTAAATGGCCGGCTCTTCTATGTTTACCTTAAACCAGTACCTGATTTAAACCTGAACGATTCCAGCTTCTAAAATTAGCGTGCTGATCGGCCCCTAATAATTGTGCCGCTGTTTGGAATAATTCCCGTTGGGTCACGTTTGAACCAACCGACGTGACTTGCCCCCCTTTAATGCCCGCGCCTGCCATGAACAATGCTACATTGTCGTTGGAGTGGGAGCGTGCATCGCCCATATCGGTTACATGGGTTACCACGGTGGTATCCAGCAATCCCTCCTCATCCAGACGGCGAATTACTCTAGCCACCATGCGCGACAGGTCAAGAGGGTCAAGTCTTGCCTTTTGCCCTAAACGCACAAAACAAGACCTGGCCCCCAAGCCCCTCTTATATATTTTTAGATTTTAAATACGTAATTATTTCTGTTGCAACTTTTTTAGCTGAGGCTGGGTTTTGGCCTGTGATGAGTCGGCCATCAACTACAACATTTTCAGCCCAGGACTTGCCGTAGATATGATGTGCGCCTCTCTCTGTGAGCTTATCTTGCAGTAAAAATGGTAAGATTTCTGTCTGTTTAATATCGGCTTCTTCATCGTTAGTGAAGGCTGCTATTTTTTTTCCTGAGACTAGATAGTTTCCGTTTGATAATTTCACATCAACAAGTGCAGCGGGGCCGTGGCAGATAGCGGACACAATCCCATTGTTTTCATAAATGCTTTTAGAGATGCGATTTACGTGCTCGTTGTTGGGGAAATCCCACATGGTTCCAGAGCCGCCGCTGTATAACACTACGGTATAGTCTGATGGATCTATGCTTTCTATCGGAATAGATTTTATGACTTTGGACATTAGCTCGGCATCTTTTAAGAAGCGGTTGTTGTGTTCGTCTTTGTCATCGAAACTATCTGGATCTATGGGTGACATACCACCTTGAATACTCGCAATATCAATAGGGTAGCCAGCGTCTTTCAGCTCGTAATAGGGATGGGTAAGTTCTGGTAACCAAAACCCCGTTTTCTTTCCCGTGTCCCCTAGCTGCGAATTGCTTGTTAAAACGATGAGCACCTTAGGGCTATTTTCAGCATAACTGAACGTAGAGGTGAGAGTGATAAGTAATGCAGTGATTAACGTTAAAAGGTATTTCATGCTATTTCCTGTGGTTTTTGAGTGTTTATGATCTAACAATTGTTTTAGTATGCGGCGGTGAATCGGGTTCGGTGGTGCTTGGCTTGTTCTGCTTCATCAATCAGTACGACGGCAAAGTCTTCCATAGAAATCTGTGAGTTTCCGTTCTCATCAAGAACAAGCTCATCTGATCCAAGCCGGTAGTGTCCGGTGCGAATGCCCGGTACCAGCATCGCTGGTGGGCTGAGATAGGCCCAGTCAGCCTGTTGATCGGCACTACACATTTCATGTTGTGCAAAGCATGCCCGTGCGATAGCGATGACTGCTGCTGGCAGAAAGTTGGGAGCCGTTAGAACGGTTGTATCGCCTTGACCGGGCATCCTCAGGCTTGCCGCGCCACCCACCACCAAAACTCTAACCGATGAGCGTGCTGCCCCCTGTAAAATGGATTGGGTGATCGATACCAGTTGGGTTTCATCTCCCGTTGGCGGACGAATCGCACTGATAACGAGGTCTTGACCTGCGGATAATTGGGCTACGTCTTTAACACTGCCGGCGTCACCAGAACACGAGGTTACGCCCGTCGGTAATTTGCAGAGTTGTTCGGGGTTACGAACCACCGCGGTGACTTCGTGCCCTCGGCTTAGTGCCTCTGCCACTACCCGGCTTCCGACTTCACCCGCTGCTCCAAAGATTGTCATTTTCATGTTCTTTCTCCCGACTAAGAATTTATCTTGATGTCAAGATAACATGGTATATCTTGACGTCAAGATAAAATTTTGCAAATATCGCTGATATTGTTTCTTGGAAGGAAAAGAAGTGGATAAATTAGATATAGTTACAGAGCAGTGGAACCAGGAGAGACCTGATCTAGACGTCAGTTCAATGGGTTTGGTGGGGAGGCTTAAGCGCGTCACTCAGCACCTTAGTCTAGAGATGGGAAAGACTTTTGCTGAGCATGGATTGAATCTCGCGAGTTTTGATGTTTTAGCAACATTGCGTCGCTCTGGTCCGCCCTATGCACTTTCACCTAATGATCTGCTTGCCACCATGATGATCACGTCAGGCACGATGACAAATCGAATCGATCAATTGTCAAAAGCAGGATTGGTAGAAAGGATGCAAAACCCTAATGATGCACGCAGTGTAATCATCTCGTTAACAAAGAAGGGTTTTACCATTATTGATTCAACGGTTACCGCTCATGTGGCAACCCAAGACCGGCTGACGTCTGGTTTGACAGCGGAAGATCATGACGCACTGAATCAGCTGTTGAAAAAATTCCTAAAGAGTTTTGAAGAATAATTATTACCTAATTAAGATAGTCATGTCGGTTACAGCTCTACAAAACCGCCGCAAATGCAGGCGTTAACCCTTTAGGAGACATTCGATTGAGCATTAATATTCGAAAAGAACAACCAAGCGATGTTAAAAGCATCCATGAGGTTACGGTTACTTCATTTCTGGAAGCGCCACACACAGATCATACGGAGCAGTTTATTGTTAAAACGCTTCGTGAGTCTGGCGCACTAACAATTTCACTTGTTGCCGAAGATGAAAACAATGTTGTTGGTCATGTGGCTCTTTCTCCCGTCACAATCTCTGACAGTACAGATAGCTGGTATGGCCTGGGCCCAATATCAGTTCTTCCCAATAATCAGAGCAAGGGTATTGGGTCAAAGCTTATGAATGCAGCCATTCAAGAGCTAAAGAATATAGATGCTAAAGGTTGTGTATTGCTCGGAGATCCTAACTATTATCATCGCTTTGGCTTTAAGCCTCGAAAAGGGTTGGTTCTGCCAGATGTGCCAGCGGAGTATTTTCAAGCCTTGGTATTTCAAGGGGATTTGCCTCAAGGCATTGTTACTTATCATGAATCCTTTTCTGCAAAGGATTAACCAGTACATCAAAGATCGTCCACAAAATAGCCTGTGGGCTGGGCCTCACTGCTACGCAGCTCGGCCCATTATGTAAACGGTATCGGGCAGCTTCAAACTGCCCAATCTACCCTTGCTAAATCTGAAAGTTATTTTAAATTAACACCTGACCTAAACCAGAGCGCCCCCAGCTTCTAAAATTAGGGTGTTGATCGGCCCCTAATAATTGTGCCGCGGTTTGGAACAACTCTCGCTGAGTCACGTTGGAGCCAACCGTCGTCACTTGCCCCCCTTTAATGCCAGCACCTGCCATAAACAACGCCACATTATTATTGGAGTGAGAGCGTGCATCCCCCATATCGGTCACATGGGTGACCACTGTGGTATCCAGTAAACCTTCTTCATCCAGGCGGCGAATAACACGGGCCACCATGCGTGACATATAAGCTTGGTCGGCTTCATAGTGTGAGCTGTCGGCGTAATTATGATGGGAGTCGTGGGCTATTTTTCCGTTGCGTAATACGTAGGTGTGGTTGTCATCCCCAAATGCCAAAGAGACCGACGGGGTAATGCCGCACTTTAAAGCAAGTATCGCAATTTCGGTTTGAATGTCGCACTTTTGATCAAACGATCCATCGTGACTAAGAGAGGGTGGTGCACCACAGCTGCCATTATTATCGTTAGGTTGAGTGGCGGCCATGCGTTTTTCAAATTCTTCAATGGCGGTTAAGTGGCTGTCTAGTTTATCTTTTTCGTGATAACCCAGTTTGGTTTTTAATACGTCCATTGCCTCTTTATGGGCATCAACAATAGACAGGGTTTCATTGTCTTGAGAATTTGAATTTGAGCCGGAACCATTGCCCGACGGTATGGCCCCTGCAAACATTTGCGTTAAGGCGGTTTGTGGGTCGTTAATGGTGGGCACAAACCCAGAGCGATTACGAGACACACCCGATTGAGCATCCACCCCCAGGTTTAAAAATTTAACAGGGTGGTTTTCCCCTATGGTGCGCCCCATGTTCACATCAAAACTGTCCTGGCTCCAACTGCCGTCGTTAAATCGGTGCCAGGGAATGCCATGGCCACCGCCACTCATACGCCCACCCACAATGAAGTTCATTTTGTGTTTAACACTTTCATAGGGGGCCGACATGGAGGGCAATGAAAAGTCAGCGCGGGGGCGCCAAAACTCATCCATGGAACCCCCGCACCCTAAAATGGCCACGGATTTATTGGCGTTGCTGGCAGCTTGTGTGGTGCGCGACCACATCATGCCGCCCACTAAACTGGAGCTGCCCAATAAAGCAGGAGTAATGCCGGCTGCCGCGATGGTTTTTAAGAAGTTACGGCGCTGGCCATCAAATTTGTTTCTATCACGAGTTGTCATTTTGGAACCTTTCATTATTTCGTCTGCTGTTGCTTGCGCTTAACGGGACCATGCTTTACGAAAACGTATGGACTCTAACGATCCCATTCGCTCCAGCATGCGGCGCGGACTTTCATTGGATAAGGTATCCACAAGCGTCATTACGTCACAGGTATAGGCATTTTTTTCTGTGGCACTCAGTTGCGTCACGTCTTCTCTATCCGATTTAGCTAAAGAGCGGGTATCCACCCCAGACACATAACTGTACATCTGTTTAGCCAGGCAAGACTTTGCCAACCCTGAAATTTGTGGGTCACTGGCCAATAGCTGTGCGAGTTCTTTACCACCATTAAAATCGGTTTTCTCTTGAACACGGTTAGGGTCATCAAAATATTGCAGTTGTAAAAACGGCGACCACAGGGCACCGCTGGCATCTATGGTATTGCCATTGACGTCTTGATTACGCTTTACACCCACCGGATTAAAGTCTTCCAAACCAAAACCAAGCGGATTAATAATTTCGGTGTGGCAGGCGCTGCAGGTTCCAAATTCGGTGGTACGGTGAAAGCGCATACGCTGTGTGGTGGTGGGGTCTTCTAAAAAGTCGGCCAGTTCACCTTCTTTGTCTTTTAAGCTTAAGCTCACACCAGATGGCGGGTTAGGAATATCCTGGCACAACATGTCACGGCGAACATGTACCGCGCGGGTAACGGCATTGCTTTCATCGGTATGGGCCCAGCGGGATAAAAAGGCACCGCTTAATAAAATACCGCCGCGCTCTTGGGTGAATACTTTTTGTAAGGCATTACCGTTACCGCCCCCTAGGTTGTAATGCTGAGCCAGAGTTTGGTTTAAGAACGCGTAACCCGGATTATAAAGGGATTGGTATTTTTCATTTTTATCTAACATGGTATGGCTAAAGGTTTTACTAAGCTCCGCCATCATGTGGGGGGCAATCTGTTTAAAATTAGCAAACTGGCTGGCGTCTTTTTGCTGATTTAAAATTAAATCGGTACCCAGCCAGTTATGCACCAGTTCTTCCATCATAGATTGGGCCGAGGCTGTATCTAATAGGCGTGATACCTGGTTTTCTATTTGAGTATCGCTTAATAGTTGGTTGTTTTTTGCCGCCTGCAATAATGCATCGTCTGGGGTGGTGCCACTAAAGGCATAACTTAAAAATGAAGCCAGCTCAAACTGGGTTAATTTATATACGCCGTTGCCCAAACCCGATACCGGCTCACCTATTTCGTGGCGGTATAAAAACTGGGGGGATGACAATAAGGCGCTTATGGCCAACTGAATGCCTTGTTTAACGTCTCCCTGAGTGGAGTCCCCTTTGGCCATATCTAAATAGCGTTCACGTTCATCATTGCTAAATGGGCGGCGAATTATTTTCCAGGCTTTATCATCAATAAAACGGGTGGCGCAAGACTGGTTAAAACTGCCACATTGCAATAGGCCAGAAAAATTACGATCGGCCGACCACTGGGCAATTTCTTTTGCCACGGTTATATAACCCACATAGGCACTGTCTAGTACGTTTAGCTGGTTGTTGTTGGTGAAGGCACCCGACTCTAAATCCACAGGAAGCTGGGCGGTAATATCAAAATTAACAGCCAGTAAATCTTCAATGGAGCGTTGGTATTGATTACGGGTTAATAGTCGAATGGCCTGATAACCTACACTGGTGTCGGTGTTGCATTGCTCGGCCACCACAGGATTCACGGGGGTGCCGGTTTGATCGTTACCGCCGGTGTTGTTGTCAGTGTTGTTGTCTTTAACCGGCAGTGTATGCCAGGTAGTAATGTACTGGGCCACGTCTTGGGCACAGCTTTCATCACAAGCACCGGCATTTAATAACGGCATATATTGTGCGATATAATTAGATAATTGCTGGCCGCTAAAAATGCCTTTGTTGGTTAAGCTGGTGCTTGGAAATACCCCATCAGAGGCTCCTTGGCTGTGACAGCTAGAATTGGAGCACGTGGCCTCCCAAATGGCTTGGCCAGCTAACTGAGTATTTGAATTGTCTTCTTCAGTATCAAACTTCACCTGCCATTGGTACGTCTTTTTTTCCCATTGACCATTTGCATGGGTCCACAGGGTGGCGTGCAGTTGGGTTAAATTATCAGGTAAGGTGGGGGTGGTGTATTGGTCGCCACTGATGCTGCCGTTATAAATATCGCTGCTGTTGGCGTTTGACCCTAAGTCTAACCACATGCGCCCTTTGTCATTAAATTTTAATGTGAGGGATTGCGTGGTGATAATGTCTTGTGGGGCGGGAAAGGTAAATTCACTTAAGGGGTTTACAGTATCGGTTGACGAGCCTGAATTATCCGAATCATTATCTGTGCTGTCATTATCGGTAGATTGGTTGTTATCGTCTGAAGTACCCGAAGATGACCCCGAGTCATCATTGTTATTATTATCCGTTGATCCATTATTGTTGTTATCGTTACCCGTAGATCCATTATTGTTGGAACCCGAATTATTATTGCCGCCATCGTCACCCATAGATCCATTATTATTTGAATCTGTGTTGTCAGCATTATCGGATGACTCACCCTGTGAGTCGTTATTGCTATTTGAGCCGCTACCGTTATTGCCATTGCCACCCGAATTTGAATCCTGGTTTTCACTGCTTGGGTCATTGGTTTCAGGGTATTTTCTTTCAATGTCAACACAGCCACTCAGCGCAAGGCTTGCGACAAGGGCTAATAGAACAGAACTCTTCATTATGGTTATCTGATTTTAACGAATGGTGCGGCCATTATAAGAGGCCGGTCAATTGATAAAATGGCAGGGAAGTCGTATAGGCATACGACCAAGGTAATAGATAATCACATTTGTGATCTTGGTGGTGGGCAAGATGTGAAGTAGAGCAAGACGGGTGGCAGCTAGTGCCAAACCTCAAAACGATTACGGCCGTTATGTTTGGCTTGATACAAGGCTTCATCCGAGTGTTTCATAAGTTCGGGTAAATCTTCACACTGCTGCACCTGTGCGATGCCTATGGAGGTGGTAAAGTGAATCACCTGGTCTTCATAATTGACTTCTAATGCCGCCACTGCATCCAGTACGCGCTGCGCGGTCACTTTGGCAGATTCGCTGTCGGCGTTGGGCAGCAAAATTGAAAATTCCTCTCCCCCTAAGCGCCCAAAAATATCCCCAGTGCGCAGTAAGTCACTGCAACACTGACTAATGGCTTCTAACACTTTATCACCGGCCTGGTGACCATAGGTGTCGTTAACGTTTTTAAAGTGATCTATGTCCAAGGCTAAAATAGACAGGTTATGTTCGTAGCGTTTACTGCGAGAAAACTCCGCCTGGGCCGCGTCTAAAAAATGGCGGCGGTTACTCAGCCCGGTTAACGAATCGGTGGCCGCCAGTTTTTGCATGTAGCGCAAGGCATCTTTAAGTTCACTTTCAGTTTTTTTAAGGGCGGTGATGTCCGAGGTGTAAACAAATACATAATCGTTGTCGGTGCGTAAACGCGACACATGGGTCCAGTTGCCATTGGTGTGGTCGGAATCGAATGAGCTAAAGCCCCGTTTTAACCTGGCGGCTAAGGCTCGCTCCACCATAGCATCCACATCTCCATGGTCAGCCTTAACGCCGTTTTTGGATGCGGCCGAGACGCGCAGCATTTGCTCAAACGTTAGCCCAAGGGCATCGCCACTGGCAAAACCAAAGGCCGAGGCCATGGGGGCGTTACAAAATACCAGCACATCATCTTGATTAAAGACCCCCACACCATCGTTACTGGCTTGTAGGGATTCTATGATCATATCGGTAATTTGGGCCGGATATTGTTCCTGCATTATGTACTGCCTCAAGCCATCAAAAGTGCCCTTTCAGTATAGATGAGCCTGGCGGGTCTCGCCCATGGCGCCCTAACATTAGTAACTTGAATACCTTGGACCTTTTACCTATGCCCATCATGCCTATAGCAGATGGGCGCTAAGTGAGGGATACGTACACTGGGGCCATATTTCTTATAGACGCCCCGCCATGAAACTTAATCACCTGTATTTGCCCATATTACTCAGCGCCACCCTGTTTTTAACCGGTTGTGGCAGCGCTGCTGAGCCAGGTATTAACCCAGGGGGCACTGACAGCCAGCTAGATGGCAATGAGCAGCGCCCTAATAATGAGCAGGGTGATGGCTCGAACACTGACTCGGACACTGATACTGGCTCGGATGCAGGCGGTGGCTCGAATACAGGCTCAGACACAGATAATGAAGCTGACACTGGCGGTGGCTCAAATACCGGTTCAGATGCAGGCAATGAGCCCGATACCGACCCAAATACAGACGCTGACTTAGGTACAGATACTGATAGCGACTCGTCTCAGGAGCCAGATCCGGTGGTGATACCTGGCATGGCGGTACTGGCGAATATGAGTAACCAGTTGGAGCTGGTGAATGGCGAAGCCAGGTTACAAGTGAGTTGGAAAAAATCCCTGGGTAATAATGCAAGCTATTGGAATGTGTTAGTGAACGGCGCAAACGCCAACGCCTTTATGGCCACGCAAGCAGGCACCGGCCAAGTGCAGTCGGGGCAAACCAACATTACCTTTAATAAGGCGGCCAATTACAGCATTCAAGTGCAACTTTGCCAACAGGCAAGCGGTGGCCCCCATTGCAGTATTAGCCAAACATTTGATGTGCAAGTAAATGAAGACCCAAGCCAGTATGTCTCCCAAGACGGACAAACCCTTTACGCCGCCTGGAATACCAACCTGTGTTTAAGCCATGATGGCGGGGCCGTTGGCTTAAGGGCGTGTGAAGATAACTTAAAACAAAAATGGCTCTTGCAAGACCAATACATTAAAAGCGCCAGCGATACTCGTCTGTGTATCGATAGCAAAGCATTGCAAAGTGGTGCGTCTTTATCGGTAAGTGATTGCAATGCCACTGCTACCCAAGCTTGGCAATTCCAAAACAACAATATTCGCAACCAAAATTGGGCGCTGGATATTAATACTTCAAATCAGCAGGTCATTGTATGGGCTCATCACGGCGCTATTAATCAGCAGTGGTTAACTCAATTACCAAGCGAACCGGATGCACCCGACGATACATCAAGCAGCCAAGTTCAAGACTGGACCTTTGTGGATGTATTGCCCGTGGGCACCTATGGCAGTTACGAATTTAAAGTACCGGCCGCTCAAAACTGGGTGAACACCGGTTTGTTTTTACGCAAGGGCCAGAGCGCACATATTAACGGCAGCGGCCAATGGTCGGTGAAAGGCGGCGACTTGTATGATGCCAACGGTCACCCCAGTGAAATGTCCCGTGGCTGTCAGTTGGGGGAATTAACCGCTCGTTTGGGTTTGTATTACAAAGATGCGGCCATCACCTGTATTGGCCGTGAAGGCACCATTACCGCCCATGAAGATGGCATCTTATATGTGGGGGCGGTAGTGAGTAATGATTTAGGTGAAACCTACGAGGCGCGTAAAGAAGCCGCGGGCAGCCTAATGGTAAGTGTGGCCAGCGAAGGGGAAACCGTGCCGACAATTGACCATGATGTGGCCCCGTACTTTGATTACTCTCAAGTGACGTCAGGTTGGGTAGAAATTCTCAGCGCCCATAATGTTCTTACCTTGCCGGTGGCCACCGCCATGCAAGATGCCGCCAAATTAACCCAAGCCTCACAGCGCCTGGATGACATTTACCAGCAACATAAAACCTTGCGAGGTAAAACCCCTTATCACGGCCAACCCATTCGTTGGTTTGCCGATACCAAGGATGCCCCCGGTTGGATGCTGGCAGGTAACCCCGTGCGCATGGACCCGGCACTGGTAGCAAGCAATTCAAAAGATCGAATTACGCTGGCGGCCGAGCCTGGCAATAATGATTGGGGTTTTGCCCATGAGTTGGGGCATAACTTTAATTTTTCTGGGGGAGATTGGTATTACACAACCTTCGCCGGGCTAGAGGCTTGGCCTAATATTTTTAGTTTACATGCCATTGATCAATTGGGTTTGCCAGAGCGTGATACCAACGATTGTGATGATAAAAAATCTACTTACCTTGCCAAAGGTGTGCACGAAAATGGTTTGGGTGGGGCTTGGACGGGATTATGTTTCTTAACTGAATTTACCGAACAATACGGTTGGGAAATGTGGCAGGCTTTTTATCAAGAGTTTAATAAACAGCCGGGCCATGGTTGGGGGTTCCTGCGCGACCGCTTAAGCGATGCGGCCGGTGAAGATGTGACGCCCATTTTTAATAGCTGGAACATACCGCTTTAAGTGATATAAAGCGGTATCAACGAATTGCTATGTTAGGCGGTGCACTCCAGCACCGCTGGGGTTTCGCACATGGGGATAATTTCGGTTTCTTTAATGCCTTCATTAATCCATTCTTGCATGGATTCAAGTGCCAGCATGGTTTCCATGTATTGTTTTTCGACATCACTCACCGGAATGCCATAGCTGCTAAAGCGCAGCACCACAGGAGCAAACATGGCATCACAAATGCTAAATTCTCCCAGTAAAAAATCCCCATCCCCTTGATACTGCTCTCGGCATAAAGACCAAATTTCACGAATACGGTTTATATCTTGTTGTAAGCTAGCATTAATATTCGCCAGGGTAATATTAGTGCGGCAATTCATGGGCAACTGATTGCGAATCTCAAAAAAGCCAGAGTGCATTTCGTGACTTAAACTGCGGGCCAATGCGCGAGCGGCCGGTTGTTGCGGCCAAAGATTTTCTTGAGGATACAAATCATTAAGCACTTCACAAATGGCCAGCGAATCCCACACCACATAATCATCGTGATAGAAGGCCGGTACCTTACCTGAGGCCGTATGTTCTAACAGTTTTTGTTTGCTGCCTTCTTCATACAGGGCAATGCGGGTTTCTTGAAATGGAATTTTAAATTCTTTAAGCACCAGCCAAGGCCTTAACGACCAGGACGAGTAATTCTTATTGCCAATGATTAATCTATTCATGGCCTTATTCCCTTTTAGTCTTGAGGATTGGAGAGGTAAAAACCTGCTTTCTCACACTAGGGTATTTTTAGGGTGGCGGCAATATGGAGGTGTTATTAATTTATGGTAGTAGGTTGGATTTCTTAATGCTGTCAGCCCATTACTGGGTCTGCTACCACCAAGGACGCCGTGGATACGTCCATGTAGGCTTGCTTCGGCATCCATGCCTCAAACACCTAGGTAGCAGCAGGCCCAGTAACGGGCTAAATCACCGCTATCTGTTGTCGCTTTAAGAGATGTTTGGGATATTAAAACTTAGCTTAGAGTATCTATACCTAAGTTTTAGGTGTCTTTGGCATGGATGCCAAAGCCAAGCCCCCATGGACGGGTTCACGGCGGCCGTAAACTTAGGTATAGATGCTCTAAGCTGGCAGAAGCAAATGACGGGTTTAAATGTTTATTTGAAGTTAATCACTTTTGGAGTTAAGAACAGGCTTAGCCAACACCATAAACAAAGCAGCACAAATCACCGACGACGCGAATATCATACACATCACCATTATTTGGTAACGCACCGCAATCATGGGAGACACCCCTGATAATATTTGCCCTGTCATCATGCCAGGCAGCGACACGAGCCCCACCGCAAATAAAGAATTGGTGACAGGAATTAGGGAGGTTTGCATGGCAGTATTTCTGGCCTGTTGGTAACTTAGGCCGCGGGCAAGCTCTGATACTAATCGGTCATAGGCCAGGCTCACACTATTCATGGCGTTGGCAAAAATCATCCCTGCCAATGGGATCATGTATTGAGGCCAGTACCAAGGGTTAAGGTTTAATACCCCCTGGCTCATGATCGCGAGCGTTAAGCCGCCGCCCAGTAATATGGCAATAAACGCGTATTTAAATAACGCTTTCCGGTTTTCGCTCACGCTGCCCAATGCAATCCAGCTAGATGACAATACCATTACCATTAATACCGCCAGTACTACTAAGCTATTATCCGACTCAAAGATGTAACTTAAAAAATAACCAATAAACAGCAGTTGAACCAGCATGCGTAAAATGGCGTGAATGGAGCGGCTTGAATTAAGTGACCACTTGACCAAAATAAACAATGCTACCAATACCGGAATAAAAGCAAAGGACAAGTTAAGCAGGGGAATGGTTTGAATGGACTGGCTCATGGGCAATCAATATAGAAGGAACAGCCTGCAGTGTACTTTAACATTGAGCAATCTTAAATGACTCCGCAGGCGTTACGTTTTTTTAGGCGGCTGCTTGTTGCGGCTCTTTTTGATAATAGGCTTCCACTCTAGGGTTCATGATGGCCATCCATAAGGGTGGTATCATGGCAATCACAAACATGGTGGCATAACCAAAGGGCAGTTGCGGGCTTTGCTCGTGGTGGCGCAATACCTGATAACGTCTGGCGGCAAAAGCGTGGTGGTCACTGTGGCGTTGCAGCTGAAATAAAAACATATTAGTTAACAGGTAATTACTGTTCCAACTGTGCTCAATGTTAACCCGTTGGTATTGTCCATTGCTGAGTTTTTCGCGGTGTAAACCGTAATGCTCTATGTAGTTAATAATCTCTAACAAGGTAATGGCAATAAAACTTTGTGCTAAAAAGAAACCCACACCCAGTAAAAACTCACTGCCCAATAGGGTGAAAAATAATCCCATGGCACAGGCGAAAATGACGCTGGCCAGGTTGTACCAAATGAGTTCGTTTTTGGCCGACAGTAACCCTACGCCTTTTTTGTTCAGGCGTTTCTTTTGAATCTTCCAAGCATTTTTAAAATTGCCTACGTACGCTTTTGGCAGGAAGTTATACAGGTTTTGCTTGTAGCGCGATGAGCTGGCATCTTCTGGGGTAGATACATGCACATGGTGCCCGTATACATGTTCAACAATGAAACCCGCGTAGCTTACCAGTGAATATAAAAGACCGCCGGTAACTTTCTCTAGCTGGGTACTTTTATGAATAAGTTCGTGGCCCACGTTAATGGCAATAATGCCTCCCACCACTCCCATGGACATGACATACCCCACTTGCCCCAGTAACGAAAGCTCTGGCCAGTTTAAGAGCAAGTAACCACTACTGAACAGGCAGATAACATAAAGCGGCAAACAGGAAAGTGTGAGGTAACGGTAAAACTTCTCTTCGCTTAGGCTGGGCACATCTTCTTCACTGGGATTAACTGGGTCCTTGCCCAATAGCAAATCCACCAGAGGCACCAGTCCGTACACCACCATCAATGTTAAAAAGGCAAAAAAGTCATGGTAGCCACTAAGGTGTCCCCAGTAATAACTCAGGGCAGGCATGATGAGCGGCATTAAATAAATAAAGTAACCATATTTTTTGATGCGCACGGCGGTGGCGGGTTTAAGTGCCTGCAACTGCATATTCAACTCCTGATGACGTAGTGGGTATTATTATTTTTAGGTGAGTGAATAAAGCATAGTAGAGCAATGAGTGGATTGTCAAACAATCTGGTTGTTTGGCGTAAAATTGGCGTGTTTGAGCGAAAAACAGTCAATAATCAGGCTTTATGGACAAATATTTCTCTTCAAACTCCCTTAGAGGCAAGGCAGGGTTCCAATAAAAGCCTTGGGCTACCTGGCAATCTAACGAATTAAGGTAGTCAGCCTCCTCGCTGTACTGCACGCCTTCGGCCACCGTATGGGCATGGGTAGAGTGAGCCAGTTGAATGATGGCCTTGACGATATTTTGATTGGTTTCGTTTAAATGAATGTCGTGAATGAAGGCCATGTCTATTTTAATTTCATCGGCTTGCATGGTTTGTAAGTACTGCATGGAGCTGTAGCCAGTACCAAAATCATCAATGGATATTTTAAAACCCGCGCCCTTTAGTTTTTTTATGGTGGCTAAGAATTTTTGTGGGTTATCCATTACCGCCGACTCTGTGATTTCCAAAGTGATTTGATGGGCATTTACCTGGTATTCGAGCAAGGTATCTTGGAAAAAAGCCAGCAGGTTGTCTTGGGCCATATCTAACGCCGACAGATTAATGGACACATTAAAGTGCTTAAGCTCGCTATCTTGATGTTCCAGCCGTTGTAACCATAAACAGGTTTGTTTGAATACCAGCTGGGTAATGGGATAAATGAGCCCGCTCTTTTCAGCCAATAAAATAAATTGCACCGGCGGAATATTGCCTTTTTGTGGATGCTGCCAGCGCAATAAAACCTCTCCGCCGTTTAAGGCATTATCTTTTAAACTAAATTGGGGCTGGATGTGAATTTTTAGGGTTTCATAAATTATGGCCGACTCCAACTCATGCATGAGAGCCAGCTGTTCTTTTATAAGGGTGTCTTGCCCTGGGTTGTAGAGCTGGTATTGACTGGATTGGCGCTCATTGCTTAATAGCGCCGTTTGCGCTTGTAAGTAACATTTATGAAACTCGCTGGGGTCGCTTAAAAATGCATAGCCCACTTCCAATTCTATGTTCATTTTAATGGCACTAAATCTCACAATTCGATTGGACTCTTTAATTAAAGCATTGATGATATGTTCCAGGTTTTTACTGGAATCCTCGCTATCAACACTGAGCAAAATGAGTATTTGTGAACCCGGCAAACCAATAATATATACCTTGTCTCCCGTAGGTAATGGCAAGGCCACTCCCCAATCTTGCTTGGCCAAAAATAGGCTAAGATGGTCGGTATAATATTGGTAGGTTTTACTGATAATGGCTGGACCATACAGGCTTAACATCTCGCGAAAGCCCTTAGTATTGGCCACCAGTAGCGCCAGTTTTTCATGATGATGTAACATTTCTGGCAGGCGATCTGGCAGTATTTGTTTTAAATAGCTGTAGTTAGCAATGGATGACTCTGGTTGTTTGTAAGATTGGCTTAACAGCTTTTTTTCTATGTATTTAATGCGGCTGGCAAGGGCGATAGAAAGTAAAAATAATTCGGCCATAGTGCCAAATAAAAAGCCATGCATATTAAAAAAATTGGCGGGAAGCATATCCATAAAGGTCATCATGCCAATGGCGCCACCCAAAATGGTGAATGACCAGGACAATAAAAAAAATCGTGCGGGGTAAAATTTATTCATAAGGGCGCGGTAGCCCATGGACAGTCCAAACACGCTGCCAACAAATTGCGCGGCGGCAAACACGGGCACCGTGTTGTACTCGGCCACAAAGAAACACGCCACAAACCCTACTAAGCCGGTGATACTAAAATAATGAATATATTTATAATGGGTGGGCGCGTATTTTTTGGCCTCTAAAAATACATTGGCAAAATTCACAATAATAAAAATTAGCAAAAAATTCATGGACATAATATTTTGTGCCAACGCCAGCTGAAATTTTAATGGCCATAACCAATAGCCAAAACCATTTAAGGCTGAAAAATACACAAAGGCGGTGCTGTGAAAGGCTAAATACCACAAATAGGCCAGGTTAGGATTCATGGCATACACAAATACATTGTAAAGCGCGGTGGCCAGTAGCACCGCAATCACCGCCGCCCAAAAGATGTCCTGCATGCGGGTGATTTTTTGATAATAGGTTTGGCTGTAAATATCCATGGGCATCAAACCCGGGCCATCGGTTTGCATAGAAATCAACAGGGTGAGGCGTTGCCCGTTTTTAATTTGGAAGGGGAAATGGGGGCTGTGATAAGGCCACTCTCGCTGTTGGCCATTGTCTAAGCCCAGGTGACTGGATTGAATAAGGTGTTCGTCTTCAAACAGGTAAAAGCTAAGGTTGCGTAAAATATGGGTGTTGACCACCAGCACCTTTTTTTTAGAAGACTGAGCGTTAAATTGGCCCACTAACTCTATTTTGTGCCAACTGGTATCCGGGCCAGGCTGAATGGCCTGCTTATACTGGGCAGGTGAATAACCTTGTTTTAAAAAGTATTTTGGATCGTTTTTCCCTGAATCGCTGGGAGTAAGCAAAGTGGGTAAACTTGGGTGAATGGGCAAGTTGTCGCTGTCATCCATGAGCAGTTCAAGGGAGACGCCCTGGGTGCTAAAGAGCATGCCCAGCAGCATGCTAATCAGTATTTTTTTGAACCTTAGCCCCATGAAACTCACTGCCTGCACTTTACAGATGCTTAGGGTTAAGCCTAGTTCAAATTTACCCTCTGTCTGTGTAAAAAGGCCGTTTTATTACCCAACTCAATCCCTTATAACCTGCCAGTGACTGCCGCTCTCTTCGCTCACTTGGGTGCATACCAATCGCCTATCAAAACAGGGCAATAAGTCAGCCTCGTGGTGGGTTACGTAGAGCAGGCTAGTGTCTTGCTGCTGGGCCAATAAGTCTATGAACCCCAGCACTAGGTGGCGATTGCTGTCATCCAGGCCCTGGCAGGGCTCATCCAGAATTAACAGGGCGGGCTGCTTGATCATGGCGCGACAAATAAGCACCAGCCGTTGTTCGCCAAAGCTTAGCCTCTGCAAGGGTTGGTTGGCCTTGTCGCTCAGGCCCACCTGTTCTAGCCAAGCGAGGGCCAGGGCTTTTTGCGAATCGGTCACCTTGCTATAAAGCCCTATGGTGTCAAACAAGCCACTGATCACGGTGCTCAATACGTTAACGCTGCCCTTGTACTGCCACTGCAAGCTGGCGCTGATGATGCCTATGTGTTGCTTGATGTCCCAGATGCTCTCGCCACTGCCGCGTTTAATGCCAAACACCGTTAAGTCGTTGGCGTAACACTGGGGGTGGTCACCGGATATAAGGTTAAGCAGGGTACTCTTGCCACAGCCGTTGGGTCCTTGAATCACCCAGTGCTCCCCTTGGCCAATGGCCCAGGTAAGGTGGTCAAAGATAAGGCGGTCGGTGTAGGCCACACGCCCTTCGTTAAGCTGAACCAGGGGCTGAGCCTGGTCTAACTCTAAGTGGGGCGAGCTTGGGTCTTTGTTGGGCAAGGCAAACTGACGATTAGAAAAATGCAGCATGGCCTTTACGGTGTCGTGCTGCAAAATTTGGCTTATGGGGCCATGCAACTCAAGCTGCAAATTATGAATAAACCCCAGATGGCTCACCCAGCTGGGCACTTCATCTAACCGGTTTAAGATCAGCAGCATGTTTTGCCCGCTTTGCTGCAACTCATCCAGTATGGTTTTTAGATACTGCTGGCTGTTGATATCCAGGCCATCGAAGGGTTCATCCAGTACCAGTAAATCGCAATCGCTTAACAGGGCGCGAATTAGAATGACCTTGCGGGTTTCCCCGGTACTGAGTTTACGAAAGCCCTTGTGTAATACCGACTTAAGGTTAAATTGCTCAACCCATTTGGCAATGGTATTTGGGTGGTCACATACCTCTTCAAACAGTTCTATAACAGGGGTGCCTTCCCACACCACATCCAGAATGGCGCCATCGTCTCGTTCTTTTTCACGCTCAATTAAGGCCTGCTGTTCTTCAAAACTCACCACGTGAATGCTTTGCCCAGCCAAACCCTCAATAGTGCCCTGCTGTAATTTAAGATCGCCATTAAATAAACACGCCAGGGCCGATTTGCCCGAGCCATTGCCGCCAATCACCGCCCAGTATTCACCGGCATTTAGGGTAAAAGCGGGAATGCTTAAAAACTGTTTTTTATGGAGCTCGGCTTGCACGCCGCTGAAAGCATAACTGTGGGACATAATGATCACGCATAGAGTTTTGGCTATTTTAACCCAATCTGTGGGCTTTGGCCTGGCTTGAACTCCAGTGTCTCCTGGTCAATTGGTATGAGCGGTTTACGGGCTACATGTGGACCATTTTTAGTAGTGTGACCTGGTTCACATTATGGGTTGGGGTTGTGGCTCTTTTGGCTGCTCTCTTGTGTGGGAACCTGGCCTATATTAGCGGGCAAATGTGGTTTACCGGATAAGGCTTGGCAAGGAGCGGGATAATGAAGATAGCCGTGATTGGTGGCACCGGGCGCTTGGGCAAACCGGTGGCCCAGGCGTTTAACAAAGCGGGATTTGAGGTGACCTTAGTGGTGCGCAATGCCAGTTGGGCGTTAACGCAAGTGGCGGATAATTTTAAGTTTGCTACTGCCAATGTGGAAAACGTGCAGCAGTTAACTCAGGCGCTTAAAGGCATGGATGCGGTGTACATTAGTTTGGCGGGGGTTGATGAATCCCAGTGCCAAAAAGTGATTTACCAGGGCACTCAAAATATTGTGGCGGCGGCCAAAATCTGTGGCGTAAAGACGCTGGGGTTTTTATCGGGCAGCAACGTAAATGAAGAAAACAGCCATAAACATTATGAAGTGAGGGCCCAGTATCAGGCCGAGCTAGTCATTAAAAACAGTGGGTTAAATTACCTTTTCTTTTGCCCCAGTTGGTTCATGGAATCTCTGCCCATATTTGTGCGGGACGGCAAGGTATGCCTGTTTGCCAAAAGCCAACAACCCATTCATTGGCTGGCGGTGGAAGATTACGCGGTGATGGTGGTGAAGGCTTTTAAGGACGCCAGGCTAAATGGCTCAAGAATAGTATTACGGGGGCCAGAGCCTTTAACCCTGGAAAAAGCCCTAAGGCGTTACATGAAAAGCAACAGCCAACACGAAGTACTCACTATCATGCCTGTGTACCTGGCATGGGTAATGATTAGTTTTGGCGGTAAAAAAACCTTATTGCATTGGGCTAAACGGTGCCGCTATTTTGAGAGTGTGGGAGAAGAGCAAGGTGATGAGCGGGCTGTAAATATATTGCCAGTGGCCAGGTTTAATTTGGATGCCTGGTGTCAGTTGAATGTGGCAAAGAGGTATAGGGAGGAGGGTAACTTGCTTGAATTTGAATAGCCCTTATTTTGTATGCCCTAAAATATTGCTCCTCGGTAATTGCATCCTGCATTACCCTAATACACCACATCCATGTGGTTATGAAATTTTAGACTCTTACATATAAACAGCGCCCATCCCTGGGCATAAAAAAAGGGCGCCGCAGCGCCCTTAATAAACTCACAACAAGGGTCTTAAAACTCACCGTTGTGGTAAATGTTCTGCACGTCATCCAGCTCGTTCAACATATCAACAAACTTTTCAAACATCTCAACATCATCCCCGGTTACAGGTGTGGTGTTGTGCGGAATGAATTGAATTTCGTCCACTTCAAACTCGGTTTCACCAAAGGCTTCAATTAAAGCGGTTTTGGTTTTGAAGTATTCGGTGTGTGGTGCAAATACAGTGATGTTGCCGTCTTCGCATTCTACGTCGGTCACGTCTACGTCGGCTTCCATCAAGGCTTCCAAAACCGCATCTTCGTCATCACCTTTAAATACCAATATAGCGGCGTGATCAAACATGTGGCTCACGGCACCTGAGGTACCAATTTTAGACTTGGTTTTAGTGAAGCACTGGCGCACGTCACCAAAGGTACGGTTAGGGTTGTCGGTTAGGCAATCTACAATCACCATGGTAGAACCCGGGCCGTAACCCTCGTAGCGAGCGGTATCAAAGTCTTCACCGCCGCCGCCCTTGGCTTTGTCGATGGCTTTGTCAATTACGTGGCTAGGCACCTGATCTTTCTTGGCCTTGTCGATCAGGCTGCGCAGAGTTAGGTTGCCATCTGGGTCGATGCCGCCTTTTTTGGCCACAACATAGATCTCACGACCGTATTTGCTGTACACCTTGGCTTTGGCATCAGAGGTTTTTGCCATGGACTCTTTGCGGTTTTGGTAGGCTCTGCCCATCTTAGGATCTCAATTTGGTCTGTATTAGAAGTTAATTGGGGCAAATTTTACCGTACCGAGGCCATAAGTCCATGGCTAACCCTATTTGGCTATTCTCCTAAACCCGTAGCCAGGGCCAATTATAGGGGGAAGTGCTGTTCGAATGGCTGTTCAAGCTGACTGGGGAGATGCGGACAAGTTGTCCACAGGGCACATTTTCAGGGACATATTTTGATTTATGGACATGCGGGGTAATGGACTAAGTGTATCGCTAATAGTGATATTGGTTGGTACATCCCTGTAGCGTGTACCCGGTCCGCCATCTCGGCTCTGGCATCCTGCTTCGCCCTAACGTACACATCCCTGTGCAAGCTTGGCGGCCGTAAAGCGAACTGCGTTTATCCACTGGACAAACGGTTTCGCTTTACCCTGGAGGCCACTGCAGGCCACGGCCGCCCAGTACGTGGTAGTGAATGTGAAAGACACTCTGGCCAGCCTTGGCACCGTTGTTCATAACCAGGCGAAAGCTGTCGCCAATGCCGGCGTCTGCCGCCACTTGTGCCGCTACTAGGTTTAGGTGCCCTAATAACAGTTTGTCTTCATCGGTTGCATCAATTAAGCGGGCAATGGGCTTTTTAGGTATTACCAAAATATGCACAGGGGCAGCGGGCATGATGTCTTTAAAGGCCAGGCACAAGTCGTCTTCGTAGACGATTTTGGCGGGCATTTCTTTGTCGATAATTTTGCTAAAAATAGTCGGGTCGCTGGGAGCGGGTTTGTTCATAGTCTTCTCCAGTTAAATCTTATAGTAATAAATATGCCGTTAAGTCTTTGCTAATTTATCTCTGAGGCTGGCCATGTCTTTTAAGCGATTAAACCAAAAGGGCGCCCCTAACGAAATCAGAATGCTGCTGAAAATAATGCCAATCCAATTAAAAAAGCTGCTCACCTTAGCTTGCCCATAATAACCATGCCATTGGTCTGGGGTAATATTAAAATTTAGGGCGCTTAGGTGAGTTTGTATGGGTTCAATTTCTTGCCCTTCCTGTGACTTAAGCTGAGTGCTTAATTGCACCAGTTGCGCACGATAAACACTGTCGTTGTTAAGCTTACTCAGTAAATCAAAGCAATTGAGTTGGAATACAAAACAAATCACAAACGCCACCCCAATTGAAATTTGATGCATCCATTGCTTAAAACGCTGAATCATCACTTCTTCAAGGGCAGCAAAGTCTTTATTAATTTTGGCTTTCAATTTCTCTTTGGCGTCAGAGCCCATTTCTTGTACATCTTGCACCATGTCGATGAGTTCTTGTTTATCAATGCGAGTGAGCTGCAAGCGATTGCCTAACAAGTTAACCGGTAAAACGGTGGAGTACACTTGATTAGGGGTGCGATTCTCAATCTTTTTTTGCAGAATTTTTTGAATGGATTCATCAATGTGATCGGCATGATTAAAAAAGGCGGTGATAATTCCCTTCATGTTTTTAAGACGCAAATTTAACGCCGCCTGAGCACCGTGTACCAAAGCACTAACTAGCAGGCTAAATAACAACATAATGGCGGCAAAGCCGATTAATACGCCCAGAATATCCATTAACATGGTTTGTCCTTAATACTTGGGGAGAGTGGCGGTTAGTATGCCAGTTAATATTAGCTTGGTGAATGTTTTAAGCCTTTGTGAAGCGAGTTTCATGCGCCGGTATGCATATACTTGCCCATATCCTATGAAATACTTCTCCACGGATTATAGGGAGACTAGCTATTTAATTATTGTGGCCAAACTGCCCAATTAAAGTGTTTCGACACTAACATTATCCCCTAATAACCGTTATTATTTTTCGCAGTGGTAGACACTGAAACATCTAAATATGGAGAGTGAAAATGGAAGAAAATATTTACAAGTCACCCGAGTCTGAGATTAATGTTAACTCAAACAATGAACCTGAATTAGCCACCCGTGGGCGTCGTCTGTGGGCATCCATGATTGATGGTTTTACAATTGCTATTGTTACCATTCCTGCCATGTACTTTACCGGTGGATTTGACGGAATCTCGGAAGGTGCAAAACCAGCATTTACATACACACTGCTTTTCGGATTGCTGGGTATCATCATATTTTTCATGATTAATCTAAAATCGTTAAAAACAACCGGGCAAACACTAGGAAAGAAGGTGGCTGGCATTAAAGTGGTGACACAAGATGGCGAACTTCCCACTTTACGTAAACATTTCTTAAAGCGTTATTCGGTGTATTTTGTACCAGGGCAAATACCGGTAGTGGGCCAAATTTTATCAACACTGAATATCTTGTTTATTTTTGGCAAAAATAAGCGCTGTGTGCACGACATTGCAGCCGGTACTAAAGTAGTGGCTTGTTAATTGTTTCGGGGTGCATGATTGTGCCCCTCAATAGTTTCATTGCCAGATAAACCATAGGGTGCAAGGGGTTTAATATTATCTTGTACCCCTAATTAGCCTAAATGAGTAAATTGAGAAATCATGCTTAAAATTATATTTTTAACATTACTTCCTTTGTTTAGCATGATGGTCTTAGCAGACGTAGGTCTTCCCTACAGTATCAAGATGGTGACACTGGACTCAGGGGAAACCAGGCATATTAAGTTTAACGTTCACACAGGTGAAGCTTGGTGGTCAAAAAATACAGTATGGAAAAAGATCAAAGAATCAGATGTTCTATCCAACTCAACCTATGAATTCAGCGTAGTGAGCACAGGCGGGTCCTGGCGAACATTGCGGATCGATAAACTTACCGGGAAAACCTGGAAAAATAGTCGGGGTAAATGGGTTGAGTTTACACATCAGAAGCTAGATTAAACGGGTAAAATAACTAGGTTAGTGTTTTAGTTTGTTTTCGTTGGCTAGTTTCAAATTATACTGATGCAGCAGTACCTTCCAATATTCATTGCGTGGCAGTTCGTTCACGGTTTGTGATAAAAATTTAAATACAGCGGCATTATGATTTACCAATATATTTCGGGTGTAGGCATTAAGGGGCTTAGGGGAATAATAAATTTTTCCGGACAGTTTCATGATCTTTTCGTAATATCTCATGGCAGTATATGGAATTAAAAAAGCATTTACCCTGTTGCTTAATAACATGCCAATATTTTGTTTTTCTCGATTTACATCGTTGCGCTTTATTAGGCCGTTATCAATTTCCTTTTGAATGCCTTTGTATACGTGCCCTCTAACACCGCCCAATACAAAACCGGGTGTCATCAATGATTTAGCACCTTTAAAAATGAAAGGGTCACTGGCACTGGATATAAAAGATTGTTCATCTTTCAAAACAGCTTGGGTCCAGGAGTAGCGGGTTTTATTAATATCACCAAAAAAAATGGGGTTAACCCACAATACAATGCCGGTTCTGTCATTGGCTAAATAATTATCCAGCCTTTTACGCGGTACTATTTTTAGTTCAAATTCATATTGGTTATTGTCCTCAAAAAGATTAAGCATCTCCACAAAGTCGAAGCTCAAGCCAGTTTCCCCCAGTAAGTTGGTTACAAAGGGCGGGAATTCATAATAACTCCACACGGTCACCTTTTCTTTGGCCAGCAGCGGGCACGACAGCAGCAACACCATCAAGGTTAGTAAAAGAGTGGGTATGGCCTTATTTATATGCATTTTCATTGCAAACATGTGCGAGTTTTAGTCTTGATTTATATAACCGGGCATTAATGGCTGTCTAGATAGTATGCGCCAATAGATTCCATCATTAATATAGACCAAGAACCTTGGATGCGCTCGCGTGTTTATAAAGGTGGGTGAGGAATCACCCGTCAGGGAACAGATATTTGAAAGGGCTAAAGTGCCCGTGAAATTAAGAATACGGCCGGCATAAAAAAAGAGAGAGGCCCTAAAGCCGCTCTCTTTATTTTCATGCCATAAATCTATGGCTACAAATTATTGGTGAAAACTAAACCTTTTCCAACCAGCCGTATTTGTCCTCGCTCTTGCCCCATTGAATATCATTCAATGCCTGGCGCAATTTCAAAGTGGTCTCGCCAGGTTGGCCAGAGCCCACTGTAATTTCTTGGCCCTTATGAATCAGCGTGCCAACTGGGGTTAACACCGCGGCGGTGCCCGACAGGGCGGCTTCGGTGCCGGGTTTCTGGGCGCGTTCAAGCAACTCACTTACGGTAAAGTCTCGTTCGGTTACCGTCATGCCCATGTCTTGCGCGATGGTTAAAATGGAATCACGAGTAATGCCGTGTAAGAAGGAGCTATCTAGCGCCTTAGTAATAATTTCATTGCCATCAATTAAAATAAAGTTCGCGGCGCCGGTTTCTTGTACGTCGCCGTTAGGGCAAAACAGTACTTGGTCTGCATTGCATTCTTTACGGGCGCGAGAAATTGGGCCCAGTGCACTGGCGTAATTACCGCCGCTTTTAATCATGCCCATATGCGCGGCGCAACGCATGCCGTCTTCTTCTAGCAACAAACGTAATGTGGTGTCGCCGCCAGAAAAATAATCCCCTACCGGAGACAACAGTACATATAAAAGAGACGTTTCTGACGATACCGCTGCCTTACCAATGGCTGGCTCGGTACCAATGTGGGTAGGGCGGATGTACATAGAGCCGGGCGCGCTAGGCACGTCTTTGGCATAAACACTCACAATGTCCTTGATCATGTTAGCCAGCTGATCTTTGTTAATCTCAGGCAAGAATAACAAGTCGGTGCTTTGGGCCATGCGCTGGATGTTGGCATCCATGCGGAAAAGGTTCACGCTGCCGTCTTCGTGTTTAAAGGCTTTCAAACCTTCAAAACAGGTGCTGGAATAATGTAAAACATGGGCACCCGGGTGAAGCTCTAGTTTGTCAGATGCAACGATACTTGCCTGGGTCCAGGAGTTGTTTTCAAAAGTCGCCAGTGCCATTTTCGGCATGAAAACTGTTCCAAATGCGGCCATTCTCTTTTCCTAACTTGATGCACGGAAACCGAATAAACGGCTTCTTGGCTCACTCTTGTATGAGCGCTAATACGTTGTCGCAGCCAGTCAAACTACTGCGTTGAATTCATAACTTGCTGCCAAAGCTTGCTGACCGTGTCTATGTGGTTTTTTAAACCAGCTTGGTCGAGCTCATTGGGGCTTAGCAGTAACTTTTGATTCTGCAGTGCCCTACGGTGGGCCAATGAGCGGTAGGCTATGTAAGCCTGATAGAGGGCATCACTTTGCTGGGCATTTAGTAAATCTTGGTTTGCCAAGGTTTCCAAAAGCCGTACGTTGTCTGTCCATTGAAGCAAAGAGGGGTGTTCTGCCGAGTGGGCCAATACCAGGTACTGCACCAAAAATTCTATGTCGACAATGCCACCGGCATCTTGCTTAAGCTGAAACGATACCTTGCCCGCGCTTTGAGCGCCGAGATTATCGCGCATTTTCTGCCGCATTTCCCCTACTTCTTGCTTAAGTTGGGCAAGGTCCCGTGGTTTCGCCAGTATTTGCCCTCGTATCAGCAGATATTTATCCGCCAGGCTGTTTTGGCCACAGATTATGCGGGCGCGAATGAGAGCTTGGTGCTCCCAAGTCCAGGCTTCCTGAGTTTGGTATTTCTCAAAGGCCTTAATGGACGCCACAATCATGCCGCTGGCACCACTGGGGCGCAGACGCATATCCACCTCGTATAACTGTCCGGCACGGGTGGTGGTATTGAGGATGTGGATAAGTCGCTGCCCTAAGCGGGTATAAAACACGCCGTTTTCAAGAGAGCGCTCTCCCAATGTGTATTTGTTAACGGTGGCGTTATGTAAAAATACCATGTCTAGGTCCGAGCCATAAGACAGCTCTATGCCCCCCAGCTTGCCGTATCCCAGTATTAAAAATTCCGGGCTTAACACCGCCTCACCTTGTGCATCGCTGGGGTTACCGTGTTTGGCCACCATTTGCTGCCAGGCTAGCCATAAGGACTTTTCTAACAGGGTTTGCGCTAACCAGGTTAAGTGGTCACTCACTTTCATTAACGGCAGCACCCCGGTTATTTCACAGGCGGCAATTTGCAGCTTATGGGCCAGGGCAAAATGCCTTAGGGCGTCCATTTGCTCCTCTAAATCGTCCTCCTCAATGCGCAGCAGGCGCAAGTTTAAATCTTCCTTCATGGCGCTTTGATCACTGGGATTATACAGGTGTGCCGGATGCAGCAATTCATCCAATAGAATGGGGGACTGAGTAATGCTGTGGGCAATCCAGGGGCTAGCATCACACAAGCGCACCAACTGCTTAAGGGCCTGTGGATTTTCGTTAAGCAGCACTAAATAGGCGGTACGGCGCAGGATAGATTCAATTAACGGAATTAGCCGGGTGAGGGTTTCCTGGGGTTGTTCACACTCCCAAATGGCCTTTAGCAATAACGGCATGGCCTTGTCTAAACGCTGTTTGCCAATGGCCTGCATGCGTTGGGTGATGTTATTTTCACGCAGTTTGCGCAGTTGCTCTTTCACGGCGTTGTCATTGGCTGGGTGTTCGCAGTTGTCACATACCCCTAACCAAATATCCAACCAGATACCGCCATCGTCATCGTTCTGTTGGGTTTCTTCCTGAGCCACAATTTGGTTGAAGTGATCACTCACCTTGTCTCTATGGTGGTTAAGTTGGCGCAGGAATTCGGGCCAGTCTTCACAGTTCATGGTCCAGGCCACACGGGCCTGATTGGTTTCGTCCGAAGGTAAAGTTTGGCTTTGCTCGTCCCGAATGCCCTGAATAGCGTGTTCGGCATCCCTTAAAAAACCATAGGCTTTTAATAAATCTTGCACCGCCACATGGGGTAAATATTCCATTTCTTGCAGGTAGTTAAACACCTTGAAAATGTTGGGTTCTTGCAGCTGTTTATCGGTGCCGCCCCGAATAAGCTGAAAGGCCTGGGCGATAAATTCCACCTCACGAATGCCGCCGCTGCCCAGTTTTACGTTGCTGTCTAAATTGCGACGAATGGTCTCTTGTTTAATGCGGCTTTTCATTTCCCGCAAAGACTCAAAGGCACCAAAGTCCACATACTTGCGATAACTGAAGGGGCGTAAGATTTCCATGATCTGTTCGATGTGATCTTGAGTGCCAGTCACCGCCCGGGCTTTAATCATGGCGTAACGTTCCCAGTCACGGCCCTGTTCATGATAATAGTTTTCAAGGGAGCTAAAATTCATAACCAAGGGCCCTGATTGCCCATAGGGGCGCAGGCGCATATCCACTCGGTATACAAAGCCGTCGCTGGTGGTTTTATCCAGGCTTTGAATAAGGGCCTGCCCCAGCTTAATGAAAAACTCCTGATTTGAGAGACTCTTTTGTCCCTCGCCTGCCTCTCCCTCTTCAATTTGAGTTTGGCCGGCCTCCTGGTAGGCGTAAATTAGATCAATGTCGCTGGAAAGATTTAATTCACAGGCCCCTTGTTTGCCCATGGCCAGCACCACTAAGGATTGTACCTCACCACTTTTTTTACCCACTGGCTCCCCATAACGTTTGGCCAAGCGCCGGTGTTGCCAATTAAGGGTAGTTTGCAGGCACATGTCGGCTAGGGCAGTAATTTCGGTGAGGGTATCTTGCAATGGAGACAGGTTATTCACATCTCGCCAAATTAAGCGCATTTGTTGTAAACGCCTAAATTGTCGCAAAACGGCATATAACTGGGTTTCGTCGCGGCAGCTATTAACTGTGCTTTTTAGGGTTTGATAGTGGTTATGAACCTTTAACGGTGAGGATAAAAAGCCTCTTTGCATGAGCGGGGCGATTAGCTCCGGAAAGTGCAGTAGAGAGTCGGCCACGTAATCACTAAAAGTGAGGGTCTTAATAAGCTGTTTGTCGGCCAAAATGAGCGCACCCGCTAAATCGGGCTGATTTTGTACCAGTTCTTCAAACTGTTGCTGGCGTTTTTGTGCGGTGGATTGTAGTGCGGCGGCTAATGCACCGGGTACGGCTTGGGCCCACATGGTGAATCCTTTTAAGGTTTGCCCTAAGCTTAAGCTTGGCAGGGCGCCATTGCCATGAGAAATTTATTTACCAGGCGTGTCAACCATTGCCAACTTAGGGCGTTTATTGAGTATAGTTAGTAGATATAGAGATCGCCTGCAAGCAGCCTCGTACAAATATCACTACCTGTACGAGGCTGCTTGCATACCTAAATGGACTTAGGGTAGCAGGGTAATGCAGGAGCAATTACCGAGGCGATCAATTAGGCAGAATTGGATGAATAGGGCGTTATACAAACCATGAGCATGGAACCATTAACCAAGTATTAACACTGGATCAATTTTTAATGTCGGTGGAAGGCAAGGCTTATCGAATGGCCATGCTGGCGGTTAAAAATGAAGCGGATGCGTTAGACATAGTGCAGGACAGCATGATCAAGTTGGCCACCAGTTACGGCCAGTTGGCAGAGTCTGGCGAGCAGGAACAGTGGCGCCCGTTGTTTTACCGAATATTGCAAAACTGCATTATGGATTTTCATCGCAAAGAAAGCCGTATTAAGCGCTGGTTTGTACGCTCTAAGCCTTTTGCTAATGACGCAGATGAAGAGGAAGACAGTAGCGCCTTGGATAACCTGTCGTTAAACGTGGAATACAGTCCAGAGCAGTATCTACAGCAATCTCAAATGGGCGAGCAAGCCTTGCAGGCGGTGGAAGCATTACCGGTTAAACAGCAGCAGTGTTTTTTACTGCGCTGCTGGGAAGGGTTTTCGGTGCAAGAGACCGCACAAATGATGAACATAGGAGAGGGCAGTGTGAAAACCCATTATCACAGAGCCTTACAAAAAATACAGCCGGTATTAAATGATGATAATTAAAACCTGCCAGGTAATGGGTTTAATCACCAACGGATACCAAATTGAAAATACAGCAGGTGCTAAATGAAAAAGCCTGAAGAAATAGAAAGCCATGTGAAACACAGCCTGGACGCCAGTGTACAAGGGTTACCCGAATCGGTGCGTGACAAGCTGGCGGCTGCCCGTCACAAGGCATTGCAGGCAGCGGTGGCCAACAAGGCGCCAGCCGGTAACGTGACAGGCATTCACAGTAAAGCCAGCCAAAAGCAGACTAGCCAATGGAGCAAGCCCGTTTGGGCCATGGCGGCCAGTTTATGTGTGATGGTGCCCCTGTGGTACGCCAGCCAAAATCTCACCGGCCCCACAGGCCAGGTTGAATTAGCGGCTCTTGATATTTCCACGACAGGCTCGCCTTTGTCAGCTCAAAGCACTACCCTTAGTGCCTTAGATATAATGTCGACCCTGGCCGAGCTTGATGACGAAGAGATGGAATTATTGGACAACCTGGAATTTGCCCTGTGGCTTAGTGAGCAGGAGCAGGCGTCTACTCATGGTTAGTTCTGTGTGTTTAATAACAAGCGGTCAGATTGCCGCGGCCCCCAGCCCCATAGACGATGAGGATTTTTTATTGTTTTTGGCTGACAGCTTAGAGGAAGAGTCGGGCACGGTAGATCCTCTCACTATGATAGAGGCAGCCCGAGAAAATACGGCGTTAAGCGATAGCAATAAACAAAATGAATTAGAGCAAGAGGAGGATAAACATGAACATTAAACATCACATTAATATTATCCTCATGAGTTTTATTCTTTTGTTGGGGTTGCCTAATATGGCCTTGGCGCAAGGGGATTTCGCCAGCCTACCAAGCGATGTGCAAACCACCTTAAGCCCGTTTAAAGATAAATGGTCAGGCATGGAAACCGGCAAACAACAAAAGCTTATTAAAGGGGCGCAACGCTGGAATAAACTTAGCAGCGAACAACAGCAAACCGCTAAACGGCGTTTCCAAAGTTTTCGTAAACTGCCCAAAGCCGACCGAGCCGCAGCGGTGCGCTCCATGGAAGACTATTCAAATATGAGCCCACAACAACGACAGCAAGTGATGGGCAGTTTTCAAAGCTACAAAAAAATGGATGCAAGCCAGCGTGAAAGTTTGCAGAAGCAGTTCTTAAGAGAAAAAGGGCTGAAGGGAAAGAGTAAAAAATCACAAGGCAATGCCAAAAGTAACGCCCAAAAAATTCAATCCATTAAGAATCAGCGCCCGAAACATCAAAGGCCCGCGCAGCAACGTAATAATACTCGCCCACCGCAACGACGCTAAAGTTTTTTTTCAGAATATCAACGCTCTGTGCCATTCATGGCACCGCGTTATACCGTTCATCCTGAACATAAATAAGGCCGCAAATGCGGCCTTAGTTTTTATACAGCCATTCACTGCTGACTCGTAGACCGAAAAGGGGCGACCACCTTGTTTTATGGGTGTTTGAGGCATGGACGCCGAGGCAAGCCCTCATGGTTGAGTTCACGGCGCCCTAATAAAACAAGGTTGTTGCTGCTAAAGCCCCTAGACTACTGGTTGAACTACGAGAGAGCAGTGACACCCATCATAAAAGTGATTTACTATTTACCACTTGGCGCGGGCCCGGCAATTTCTTCTGCTACCCGTAAACCACTGCGCACTGCCCCTTCCATGTAAGCAACAAACTTATCATCGGTATGCTCACCGGCAAAATAAACATTGCCGTGGGGCTGGCGGAAAGTGTTCCAGTATTTAGTCACCTGGCCTGGACCGTAAGCGGCGTAACCACCCATGGAGTATTCCATGCGATGCCAAGGATATACCTCGGCCTTAATGAATAATGCATCGCTGCCTGGGTACATGGTTTCAATCTGTTCACGCTTGGAGGCAATAATATCGGATTCGCTAAAATCAATTTGTGCATCGGCATAATCACCCGAGGTGTAGCTGATCATGATGCCTGAATCTCCTTCTTGCTGGTCGGTAGCTTCCCAAGTCCAGCCAATGGGCAGTTCAGAGATGGTATCGCCACCTGTGCCAAAGTCTAACCAGAAACGCTTTTGGTATTGCAGCAATACCTTAGTATGTGAACCGTAGTTTAGCTCGTTGCCGGCGTTGACCATGTCGCTTGGTAAAGCTGGACTAAATGAAATGTTGTTTAATACAGAAGCGGGTACCGTTACTACTACAACATCAGCGGTAAAGTTAGTGCCAGCGGCACGCACACTTACAACGCCTTTTCTTTCGCTAATGGAGGTTACCGCATGATTGGTAAGAATAGGGCCGTGAATGAAGTTGGCAAATCCTTGCGCCATGGAGACACCGCCATTTTTAAATCGTGCAATTTCAACTTCATTGCCGCCGGCTGCTTCATACACTTTTGCTTGATGGGCTAAAAATAATAAAGACAAGGCAGCGGGTTCATCGTATTCACCACGAATATGGTGCGCCGCTAAGGTGGCAATGTTGGCGGGCAGATTTAAACTGTCTATCCACTCTTGTACGGTTGTGTTATCTAAGGCTGCTGCATTGGGAGCGGTGGTAGGGTCTGAGTAATCTGGAATTTCTCCGGCCAGGTTGGCGAGAGCGTGGTGAAAACGGTCGTACTCTTTTTTGTATTCCAAACCTAGTTCACGCTTAAAGGAATTGTAAGGGAATAATTTACCGTTTAGATAATAAGCCCCTTCTTCAATTTTCCCCCAGTATCCAATGTAGTCAATTTCTACATTAAACAGGTTGGCGTAATTCCACATGAGCGGATGAATGCGCACATGATCTAAAAGCTCACCGCCGCCTTCTGCAATTTGGTCATTTTCAAAGTTAGTTTCTGTGGTGATTCTGCCGCCTAGCCGATCGCGCGCTTCCAAAACGGTTACCTGGTAACCGCGTTGCTCTAATTCGTAGGCGGCGCTTAAACCAGCGAAGCCGGCACCGACTACAATGGCGCTGTCGGCCATGGCAAAAGCGCTAGTGGTTAACAGCAGAAAACCTGCTGCTAAATTTTTGATAGTTATCATATTTTTTGTTCCTGTTATTTTTGTTAGAGATATATCTTCACTTAAATATACAAACTTAACTATTTTAGTTATGACGGCGTCAACGCTACCATTGTTAATTAAACTTGCAACTTAACCTGAGTGTTTATTCGAGTTTATGTAAAGGCTGAAAAACAATTTCAATCACATTGATAGAAAAAATCAATGGCTATAGACACAGTGAGTCACAATGCTTTTTAAATCGTATTTTTTTGTCCAATGGCCTAATTTAAATTAGGCCATTGGCATTGCTGATTTGGGTCAAAAGCCTGTTTCAACCTGTTTTTAAACTCGTGCAAAGTTATGACTTTTTATAAAACACATCATTTTTATAGGGGTACCACCAATCGTGAACCACGGGTTCGTGATCTATGATCACCATCTTGGATTGACGAAACGCATTTAAACCATCACGGCCCAATTCACGGCCCTGGCCAGACATTTTCCAGCCGCCAAATGGCAGCGCGTCATTATCAATTAATGGGTTATTCACCCATACCATGCCGCTTTCAAATTTCTCGGCCGCCATCATGGATTCTTTTAAATCTGTGGTGAAGATAGAGGAACCCAATCCAAATTCAGACTGATTAGCAAGCTCTAGTGCTTCTTCAACGCTTTTAACTTTGCAAATGCTCGCCACCGGACCAAACACTTCCGATTGCATAATTTCCATGTCGGGAGTGACGTTGGTTAATATGGTGGGCTCATAAAACCAGCCAGTATCTAGGCCTTGCGGAATCTTGCCGCCGCAGGCGACTTTTGCGCCCCCTTCAAGTGCAGATGCCACCAAACGTTGTACTTTCTCGCGGGCGGCTTGGCTGACCAAGGGACCTAATTCAGATTGATCCAAGCCATTGCCAATGCGTAATGACTTAGCAGCCTCGGTGAAGCGCTCAACAAATTCATCATGAATATCTTCATGCACAAAAAACCGTTCGGCCGAGGTACAAATTTGTCCGGTTAAATGAAACGCTGCACAAACAGATCCGGGTACCGCCACATCCAAGGGGGCATTTTTCGAAATAATCATGCTGTCGTTGCCGCCGGCTTCGATGATGCAGGGCTTAAATTGTTCGGCACAGGCCATGTTTACTTTTTTGCCGGCTTCTACGCCGCCGGTAAATGCCACAATGTGGGTGCCTTTGGATTTAATTAGCGCCTGAGCAACCTCTGCCCCACCAGTAACACACTGCACTAGGTTCTCTGGTAAACCTTTAAAAAACTCCATGAATCTTAATGTTGAAAGGCTGGTGGTTTCCGCAGGTTTAATGATGCAGGCATTGCCGGCCGCTAAAGACGCTGCCACCGTCCAGCACATTAATAAAATAGGAAAGTTAAACGGCATGATGTGTACACTCACGCCCAAAGGCTCCATGCGAGAATACTGGAACGACCCCATCTGTGTGGTGCCTGCCACATTACCGGCATCGTCACGGGCCATCTCGGCGTAGTAACGAAAAATAGGGGCCACGTTGGCCAGTTCACCCATGGCTTCTGGAAAAGGTTTGCCCATTTCCAGTGTCATCTGTTTGGCCACTTCCGTCATGTCTGACTGAGCAATGGTATTGGCCAATTCGTGCAACATGGCGGCACGGGTTTTGGGGTCAATGTTTTTCCAGGCTTTTTGGCTTATGTTAGCTTTTTCAACCAGTAGGTCAGATACTTCCTTATCACATAGCGCAATGCTGCCTTCTTTTTCCAGTGTGGCCGGATTGATAATATCTTGATGATGGTTAGCGTCGGCTATTTGAAGGCGGTTGTCGGTGTAAATAACACCGGATTGTGTATCAAAATGACTCATGATGTTTTTCCTTGTGGGCCTTTTAAGGTGGCAGGAATATTTTTATAGTGTGGGCATTCTTTTTCTAGCCAGCGGGCAACGGGGGCTAACTGTTTGTGTTGCAAGTGCATAGACAACAAGCCGATCACACGTTCTAAGTGAGGTAAATATGTGGCTTTGTTATCACGACGATAAAGGCGAGTAAAAATACCAATAATTTTTGCATGGCGTTGTGCACTGAGTACTCGATACCACTGCATAAAATCATCTTGATTAATCTGCGGGTGTTGCTCGAAATAACGGTTCAACATGGCCTGTCGAAATTCTGGCTGAATGTCTCTGCGAGCATCTTCCAATAAAGACGTCACGTCGTAGGCAGGAGAGCCCATGAGCGCATCCTGAAAATCCAACAACCCACAATTAGCCGCGCCACTGCGATCCAATAACATGAGGTTATCCACATGAAAATCTCGCAACACTAAAGTGTCAGCTAGTTTTGGCAGCTGGTTAAACACTTGTGACCAGGCTTGTTGGTAAGACTGTTTTTGCCCGGCGGTACAAAATAATCCATTTACTTCCGGGAAGTACCAGTCCACCAATAAACTTGCTTCGCTGAGGAGCTCATTTTCATCATAAGCCGCTACCTGAATATCGTTGCACTCGGGGTGCTGATGTAAGGCCGCTAAAGTGTCGATGGCCGACGCATACAGCTGAGTTTCATCACTGCCTTGTTGAAGAAGATTAGTGAATGTATCGTCGCCTAAATCTTCCAGCAAAAGAAACCCCAGCTCCACGTCATCTTGGATAATAGCGGGAGCACTAAAGCCCATACCCGTAAGGTGACGGGCCACCTTAATAAAAGGTTGTACGTCTTCTTTAGGTGGCGGAGCATCCATCACCATGACGCGACTGGTATCGGATTGATGGGCACGGGACAGACGTATATAGCGACGAAAAGACGCATCTGCTTGCAAAGGATGACGCTGTGCATCATTCCAACCGGCCTTCTCAATAAAGGTATCAAGAGCTTGGGCCCTCTCTACAGCTGTCATTGTTTTACCCTTTAATATTATAAAAATTGGGAATAGTCATTTTTAAACCTGCCTGCCCCTGTACGCCATTGCCTACGTTTAGGGCGCTGTAAATACATCCCTGTAAGCTTGCTTCGGCATCCATGCCTCAAACACCAAAACGCAGGCAATGCCATACAGTGATTAAGCCTTTGAGTAGGAGAGGTCAGGCCAGCTGATCTATAGCGGCAGTTTTGATTTAGGCTTGGGTATAGGTGGTAAAAATAGAGGTGTCTTTGACATGGATGTCAAAGCCAAGCCCCCATGGATGGCTTCTCTTGAAACCAATAGGCGGCGACCTCAATTTTTACCGCCTATGCTCAAGACAGGCAGCACCATAAAACTAACGAATCATATAAATCTTACGAACCGTCTCATGCACCCGGCAGGTACCTTTCCAATCTTTAGGAAAAAACGCTGCAGTATCCGCTTCAATCTCAATGACTTCGCCATTCTCGTGAACATAAGTAGCCGAGCCTTCCAAAAAGTGGCACATCTCATCCTTGGTCACGTGGCAATTCCAATAACCTGGAGTACAAATCCAAATTCCGGTTTCGGCTTCACCGTTAGGCCCTTTATGAAGTAGAACCCCAGACATTTTGGATTCCCCTTCTATCATCGTGGAGATAACGCCCCAATCCACCACGTCGGTTATTTGAGTGGGGTTTTGCATGACAGGTGTGTTCATGTTTATTCCTGTAATAAAAATTAATTTACGCTGTGCTAATTACATACATGACCTGTAGGAGGTTGTTTGCAGGGGACAATAATTCTGCTCAGTGGGTCGCCTGCAAGCAGCCTCGTACGGGTTTTTAAATCCGAATTAGGTTATCAGCATATAAACGTTTCGAATGGTGTCGTGCACATGGCACTCCCCTTGCCAGCCTTGCTTAAAATGCACCACGGTTCCGGCGTTTACTTTTATCACTTCCCCTTCATCCGAGGTGTAAGTAGCGTTACCAAACACAAAATGGCATAACTCATCGGCGGGTAATGCCAAGCGCCAGCGTCCAGGGGTGCAATCCCAAACCCCACACTCGGCACCCTTGCCATCTTTCCATAATAATTTCCCTGAGCTTTGTGAAGCCCCTTCCAACATTTCGGCCTGTGGGCCCCAATCATCCTTGCCTTCGGTATAGGTGGTGGCAGGGCACAGGTGAGGGGCGCTGGAATCCAGTTTCATGCGCTTTGCAGGCACAGAGTTTAATTTCGACATTACGCGTGCTCTTCCAAATGGGTAACGGCGCTGTCGCCATTTTCATGTTGCTTTAATAATTTATCTAACAGGCGAGCGGCTTTACTGGGGCCGTGTTCGGTGTGCATGTCAGTGGATAGTGCGGTTAGGCGGGCCATCATTTCGTTATCGGTGAGCATGGTATTAATATTTCTTTGCAGCTCAGCCTCGGTCCAATTTTGGCGATGCATCTTAAAACCGTAACCGGTTTCATGAACCCGTGAAGCATTATCATGACCATCCCAAACGTAAGGCATGATGATGGCAGGTACTCCAAAATACAGGCACTCAGTAAAGCTGTTATTGCCACCGTGGTGAATCACCGCGTCCATTTGTGGAATGACAGACGGCTGCGGGAACCAGCTATCTACCAATACGTTATCTGGAATGTTTGTGTATTCACCTTTGTAATCGCCCACGTTCAATAAAATACGCAATTCCATGTTGGCCAAGGTATTCATTAAACGGGTTAAGGCTTGGGTATCACCCGAACCCAAACTACCAAAGCTCACATAAATGATGGGTTTGTTATTGTGTTTTTTAAATTCAGGGATGATGTAGTCTTCATCTTTACGCACACACCCTTCAAGATACTGAAAACGCTTTTTATCCAATGGCACTTTTCGCTCATAGGCAATGGCTTCCGGATATAACATTAAGTTCATGTAAGGGGAGGCTTCAAAAAACTGCCCTAATGGGTAAGGGGCTTCATTGCATTGAGCCAAAAATTCGTTAAAGTCATCGTGAGCAGGTTTAATCGCCTGAGCAAACTTCTCACGGTACTGATTCATGGCATCGTGATCATCCGCCCAGCAGCCGGATAAATGAGGGGGAATGTTGTCATCCTCAATTTCATTTTCAGAGCACGAGATAATACGCACCCAGGGTTTGCCATATTGCTTGATGGCTGGAAATAAGATCACGTTGTCTACACAAATTAGATCGGGTTTAACCGTATCCAATACAGCGGGTAAATCTTTCTGTGCCCATTTGGCGGTTTCTACTACCGCTTCCCAACATTCCTTGGTGTAGTTGTCAATTTGATCGATGGGGTCCTTATTAAAGTTTGGGATGTGACCGTTTATAAAATCCTGCCAAAACTTTGCCATGGCTTCTGGTTCCATGGGTTCAGACATGTTGACCAAATGCTCTTCAAAACCATAACCACTGTAGACGCCAGCCATGCCAGGGTCGGTTAAAAATACAGCCTTATGGCCCATGGCCTCACAGGCTTGGGCAATGCCCACTGAGTTTAGCGCCGGGCCGTAGGCGGCCTCGGGAAAAAACGCGATGATTTTTTTATCACTCATGAAAACGTTCCTATTATTATTGTTGGTGGTAATTAATTAACTTGCCAGTAGGCGTGCGTTTTGTGCCGACCAAGCGCACCAAACTTTCTCGCCTAATTTAAGACCTTGTGCCTCAGCTTCTCCCGGTGAAATTTTTACCAGGATGCGAGCAGACTTTTTATCCATTTCTAAATGAACGTTCATGTCCTGACCATGGTAGGCCATGTCAACGATGGTGCCCTGTAAGCAGTTATCCACATTGTCTGGCTGTTGGCTGTGCAGGCTGATACGTTCCGGGCGAACGGCCATGGAACCCTTGTCCACCCCTTCTGCTAAATCCTGATTGCAACCGGTTAGCTGAAGGCCGTTATGCAGGGTGATCTTTTTGCCACTTATGTATCCATCAAAAAAGTTCATGGTGCCAATGAAGTCGGCTACAAAACGGGAATTTGGACGCTCATACAATTCGTGCGGGCTTCCCAATTGAGCTACCTTGCCATCTTTCATTAAGGCGATGCGGTCAGCCATAACCAGGGCTTCTTCCTGGTCGTGGGTCACAATCACAAAGGTGATGCCGGCTTCCACTTGCATGCGTTTTAATTCCAGTTGCATTTGACCGCGTAATTTTTTATCCAGTGCCCCCAGAGGTTCATCCAGTAATAATACTTTGGGTTTTTTAACCAAGGCGCGGGCGAGGGCCACTCGTTGGCGTTGGCCACCAGACAACTGGTCTGGGCGACGTTGGGCCAGTTTTTGCAGTTGTGTCAGTTTAAGTATGTCGGCGACCCGTTCATCAATTTCTGGTTTGCTGAGGTCTTCCATCTCTAATCCATAGGCGATGTTTTTTGCCACCGTCATATGAGGAAACAAGGCATAAGACTGGAACATTAAATTAATGGGGCGCCTATTGGCACGTAGTGCCGTGATGTTTTCACCTTGTAATACCACCGCGCCATCATCAGGCGTTTCAAAACCTGCAATGGTGCGCAGCAAGGTAGTCTTGCCACAGCCGGAGGGGCCCAGCATGGCAAAAAATTCGTTTTCTTTGAAATCCAAACTCACATTGTCTATGGCTTGGGTTTTGCCAAAAGACTTATTCAGGTTTGATAATGAAATAACAATATTACTCATTAGCCTGTAATTCCTTTATTAATTCGTTGTGACAAAAACACTAAGGTAAAACTCACCATCATGACGATAGTCGCCATGGCATTTATTTCAGGCGTAACACCAAAGCGGATCATGGAATATATTTGCATGGGTAAGGTGGTGGAACTGGCCCCGGCCCCAGCAGTGAAAAACGCGATGATAAATTCATCGATTGACAGGGTGAACGCCAGCAGGCTGCCAGCCAATACCCCGGGAAAAATAATAGGCAAGGTAATGCGGCGAAAGGTAGTGAAACTGCTGGCCCCTAAATCTTCCGAGGCTTCTACCACGGAATAGTCAAAGTTTTTAAGGCGGGTACGCACCACGGCACATACAAAGGCGATGTTAAACACCACGTGACTTAAAATAATGGAATGCAAACCCAGGGTGAATTCCAGCAGGGTGAAAAACGACAGCAGGGCAATGGCCAGCACAATGTCCGGAATAATCATGGGGGCAAACAGCAAAGCATCCAACGCACTGTTAGTCTTGGCCTTTTGCACACCAAGAGCCAACAAGGTGCCCAGAATAGACGCCAGCACCGTGGAAATAATTGCCACAATAAGCGTGTTGCCAGCGGCATTTAAGATGGCATCGTTTTCAAATAACTTGCCATACCACTCCAGGGAAAACCCACTCCACACGGTGGGCAACCCTGCCTTGTTAAAGCTCAAGACCATTAATACGATAATGGGTACATATAAAAATACATACACAAGTTTTAGGTGAATGTTCATATACAAAGCAGATAAACTAAAACTAGGCATAAGACTTCTCCTTATCAAGCGCGGCGGTGTTAATGGCAGGCAGTGATTGCTCATCTTCATCGTCAATGTGTGAATGAGTTTTGTCATTGTCCAGTTGGGCCCGGTTCACCAACACGGCCTGGCCAAATAACAGCATCATCATAATTCCAATCAATATAAACGACAGGGTGGCACCAAAAGGCCAATCTCGTGCCGACAGGAACTGGTCGTAAATTAAATTACCCACCATTTGTAATTTTCCGCCCCCCAGCAAATCGGGCGTGATGAAGTTTCCAACCGACAATACAAATATAAATACCGCACCGGCGGCCACTCCTGGCATGGTTAACGGCAAGGTAATGCGCAGGAAGGTTTTCCAAGCGGGTGCACCCAGATCTTCAGAAGCTTCACGCATCTCGGGGTTTAGTTTTGAGATGGATGCGTAAATGGCCAGCACCACAAACGGCAGGTAGTTGTATACCAGGCCAGTGACGACGGCGAATTCGTTGTAAAGAATGTCTAATGGTTCGCTAATGACACCAATGGATTCAAGTGTGTTATTGATTAAACCTTCACGGTTTAACAATACAATCCAGGCGTAGGTTCTAATTAGGTAGTTGCTCCAAAACGGCAGCATCACTAAAAATAATAGTGTGGTTTGTTTGTTTCTAGGGGCCAGTGAAATGGCATAAGCCGTTGGGTAAGCCAACAATAAGGCCACGATAGTGGCAGTACCGGCAATGCGTATGGAGTCCAGCAGAATACCCACATAGATGGGGTCCATGGCACGCACAAAGTTGTCCAGGGTGAAAATGTAGTCCACGCCGCCATAAGTGCCACGCTCAAAAAAGCTCAGCGTAAATATCAGCAGACAAGGAATGACCATGAACATGGCGATCCAGCCTAAGCCCGGGGCCACCAGTAATAAGTTTTTTGAGGGGGATCGCATCTATCAAACCTTCAAATGATTAAAAAGCAGAATGACGGGAAGCTAGCCTTGGGGACTTGTTTAAAACCCCGTCATTCAATCGATTGCTACAACAGGAATCTAGTTCGAGGCTAAAATTTCCGTTACTGCCTTGGTATACGCTTTTTGGGTGCTGCCCAGATCGCGCAATTGTTCTTGTGACATGATCTCGTCAGGGGTCATAGCTAGATTTGGGTAAGCTTTTAACAAGCTCTTATCCAGGCTTTCCATGGCAACCTTGTTAGGGGTTTTATACATAACGTTATTTGCCAACCAAGCACCAATTTGCTCACTCATTACAAAGTTAATGAACGCATGGGCTTCTTTTTTCATCTTGGAGTTTTTGGTAATGACCATAGAATCCACCCACATGTCGGTGCCTTCTTTTGGAATTACATACTTAATGGCGGCATTTTCGGCAGTACCATAGTTGCACCAGCCATCCCAGGCGTGAGTCATAGTCGCTTCACCGCTTACTAACTTGGCATAAAAAGTTGCATCGTCATAAGCCAAAATAGTTTTCTTGGCTTGCTTAAGTAACGCGGTGGCTTCAGCAATCTCGCTGCGGTCCTTGGTATTAACAGAGTGGCCCAGGCTTAAAAATCCTGCCGCCATCAACCAGCGGTCGGTAGATAACATGGTTACCTTGCCTTTTAATGCTTTGGCCGGGTTTAATAGTTCGTTCCAGCTGGTAGGGGTTTGCATAAGGTCCGAGCGGTAACACAAACCGGTCGTGCCCCAAGCGTAGGGCATGGAATGTTTATTGCCACGGTCATACTTTAAGTAGCTGGCCTGGTTATATAGGTTTTTGGTATTGCCAATTTTGGAGTGATCCAAATCGCTAATCAGGTCTAACTTGTCCAGCGCTTCCACAAAAGGAGACGACACAAATAAAACGTCGTAACCACGGCCTTTGCTGGCCACAACCTTGCCCATAATCTCTTCGTTTGTGGCGTGCAATGCCAATTCGGCATCAATACCGGTGGCCTTTTTAAAACGTTCCATCATGTCGGCTGGCATGTAGCCATCCCAGTTTGAAACGATGAGTTTTTGTGCACTTGCAGCTGTGCTGCTTAAAGCCACCGATGCGGCAAAGGCGGCAATGCCAATCGTTTTCAATAGTTTCATATTTGAGTCTCCATCAACCCTTATAATTTTTATTTTATGGCGGTAATGCCAACTTCCTTCACATACAAAAATAAAATACGTTACAAATATTTAACGGGTAATGACTGCTACTTTATTTTTATAATTTTTGTTTATTCATCGATATCAAGATGAATAAATTACTGGATAAATTTTTCCATAAATTTAGCCATCTCATTGCTAACTTTGCGTTTTAGTTTTGAGCTGTTTGCATTGCTTAATGTTCTGTCTTCAAGATCAAAAGAATGAATCACCGAGCGATAACCAAGCCAAGGAATGGGTTCAGGCTCCCATTTGGTGAGTGCTTTAAGTGAACTGTTGTTATTCACCCAGGGCATGCTGACCAGTTCGCTATCTCGATTAAGAATTAAATCTGCCAGGGTGCGACCGGCCAGGTTGGTGGCACCTACGCCTTCACCGCTGTAGCCACCGGCCACAGCAAATTGGTTTGCCCTATCTATAGTCATGTGCGGATGGAACTCACGAGACATGGCCAAGTTGCCGCCCCAAGCATGGGTGATTTTTACGTCTTTAAGTTGTGGGAATAGTTCCACCATTATTTTTTGGCGTAACTGTATTTCATCATCATTAAGCGTGAAGTCATCTCGTAACTTGGCACCAAATTGATAGGTGCCACGGGCACCAAAGACCAAACGGTTATCTGCGCTACGGTTGCCATAGGTGACTTGGCGGCTGTAATCGCTGAATACTTCACCATGTTGCATGCCCATGGTTTTCCATAGTTCGTCACTTAAGGGTTCGGTAGCAATGATCAGGCTTTGAACCGGAAGGTGGTATTGGCTTAGCTTAGTCATGCTATTTTTTAGTTGAGCGCCGTAAGCTTCAAGGGCAGGCACAATCCAGCTGGCCGTCACTTTGGCTTTGGATGTTTTTATACAACCTTTTTTCCACTGGATAACTTCGGAGTTTTCGTAAATTTTCACGCCCATTTTTTCGACAACTTCCGCCAGGCCGCGTACTAGTTTTGCAGGCTGTATGCTGGCGCAATGGGGGCTGTAAACACCGCCCTGGGCCTGATGTATTTTTATTTTTTCACAAAGGGATTCCCCTTCTAACCACTGGTGGTCCTGCTCTTCATAATCTTGCGCCAGGGTGTCCTGGTAAAATGCCTTTAAACGGGTGGTTTGTTCCGGATAGCGTGCTGCCACATACAAGACACCGCCTTTTTTAAAGTCACAATCTATGTTTTCTTTTTTTAATACTCGGGCCACTTCATCGGGAATACTGTGCAAAATGGAATGAGCCTGGGTGCGGGTTTGATGATTGCTCTTAGCCAGTAATTTATCCTGGCCCATGATTTCACCCATTAACCAGCCGCCGTTGCGGCCAGAAGCGCCAAAGCCGGCAACCTTAGCTTCCAGAATAATAATATTTAGGGTGGGGGCGTGTTGCTTGAGGTAATAAGCCGTCCACAGTCCGGTGTAACCTGCTCCCATGATGACCACGTCAGCATGAGTATCTTCGCTGAGGGCGGGTCTGGGTTGCAGGGGAAGATCCAGTTGATCCATCCACAAACTGATATTCTTGAACGATTCCATGACACTCTCTTTTTTATTCTTAAAAAAAGTGTATGGCGAATGAGATTGAAATACTTGCCTGCGTATCCGCGAGGAATTATTTATTTTATGAGGTTAAAGCTGACTATTTAGTTAATAAGATGGAGGAGGCCGAATGGATTTAATCGTTGGCAATACTTGTCTTCTCATTGAGTGTTTTGAGATAGGCCTTGGGTGACATATTGGTTATGCGTTTGAAATGTTTGTAAAAAGCCGAGATAGAATTAAAGCCGGCCGCAAATGCCAGTTCATCAATGTTGGGCAGGGTTTCTCTTTTTTCAATTTGTTTTAACAAATATTCAATGCGTGCATCGTGCACATATTGATAGAAGGTTTGTCCGGCTACCTTGTTTAAAAAATAGGATATTTGATTGCGGCTGTAGCCTGTTTCATCGGCCACTTGTTGCAAGTTTAGCTCGGAATTTAAGAAGGGCTGGTCTTGTTCAAAATGCTGCTGCAAATCCTGTGACAGGTTGGCTAGCTCCCGTGCCGATAAACCCAGGCGGCTTATGGCCGAGCGATCTACACTGGATTCACCTGGTTGATTGTCTTCATCGCGCAGTAATACACCGTATTCATGAATGCGGTATATCAGTCCATCTTTAAAGGTGATGGCCTCACTTGAGCGATAACTGGCACCGCGCATCACCAGTTTGTATTGAATGTAGGCGGTGTGCCCATCCACTCGAATGCGGTCGGTATGCGAAAGCCTCTCTCCAGGGTGCTTGGGTAGGCAGGCTTGAATATAAGTGGGAATTTCTTTTAAACCCATCGTGCGATTGATGAAAAAATCGTGGTACTGCACATCAGGGTGAAACAGAGCCATGATCTCGATGATGTCTCGGCGTCGCCATGCCATGTGATAGGCTTTCATCACTTTAAGAGTGGCAGCCGACTGGGCGCTGTCGTCGTTAAAATCTTCGGGCATAAACCAAATGAAATCGATAAGTAGAAATACGCAATGACCAGGTTATTATTTTTATTTAACGTTTAGTGGTCACAGAAGGTTTAACAGTATTGTGGCAGATAAACTTTAGCTCAATATACAAAGGGTGTTAGACGTTATAGGCCATGGCGTAGGCAGGTGGGTAAGCTAAAGTCTAAAAATGAATGCCAAAGCCAGCACTGTAGTAGGCTTCGGATATATTTTGATCAGACAGCTTATCCAAAGTGAAATTAATGTTGCCTTGGTAATGCAGTAGGGACATTTGTAGCTGCTGGCTGGTGCTGGCAGATTGACTTGAATCTTGTAATTCAGAGCTGGTGGTAAAATCACTCTGCCTTGGCGTGTGATATTGAGTGGTGGTGCGACCTTCACCGGATAGAGTGATTTGGCGACGTAAGCCAGCGCTTAAGTATAATTCCCAGCGTTCAGTAAATGGGAAGTAATGGCCGTAACTTAATCCAACAGAGGCCAGTACGCCATTTTCATTTACCTGTGTTACGGCTTCAGCTTCTTGAGGATTGCCCACATTACTAACACTTTCTGAATTTTTTTCGTTAATAAATTGTTTATCTAGGTTACCGGACAATATCCATTGTCCGTTCTGGGTGGGGTAGGTTATCCCGGTACCCACCGTGAGGCTGTCATAGTTCACCAGAGCATGAGTATCTATTATTTGCTGTAGCCCATTATGGTGGAATTGAGTTTCATCTTGCCCTTGGCTTACCCCTAGAAGTAACCAGCTTTTCGACCAGTTGTATTCGGCAGCTAAATTGATAGAGGATGTGTCGTATTTTAAATTATAAATGGGGTTACCATTTTGGCGGTGTTGTTCATCTTCATCCCTGGCAGTACTGTAATCCACATTAAAACGCCAATTATCAATGCCGTATTGGTAGGTCACCCTGTAACCCTGCAATTTAAGCGTTTTATCGCGAGATTCGTAGAACAAGGTTTGGCTTTGTTGGGTAAGGGCCAAATTAACCGATTGATAGCTGTCCGATTCGGCATGTACCGGGTTAAATATTAAGGCCATCAGGCAAATAAAGGAGAACAAGGGTGCTTTCATGGATATTCGCTAACTGTTTTTTTATACCATAGCAAAAAGCGCCAGTATGCTGAATAGGAGGTATAGTTTGCAGGTGCAAAATATTATAAGTTTTTTGCTTTCCCTCACCAAAGCATAAAGGAGTCAGCATGCACATCATTAGAGCCAAGCAAGAGCACATAGAAGAGGTGGCCCGTTTATTTGATCTGTATCGCCAATTTTATGAATGCCCACCAGATTTAGACCTGGCCACTAACTTCATAGGTGAGCGTATAAACAATGATGAATCGGTGATTTTTCTGGCACAAGAGCAGGGTAAAGGCTTGGGTTTTGTGCAGCTTTACCCCTCGTTTTGTTCGGTGGATGCGGTGAAGATCTTCATTCTATATGACCTGTATGTGGACGCCGCCGGCCGCAAGTCTGGCATTGGGCAGGGTTTAATGGAGCAGGCCAGCCTATTTGCCAAAGAGGCAGGTGCCGCCCGACTGGACTTACTCACCGCCCATAGCAACCTGGCGGGCCAAGCCTTGTACGAAAAGCTGGGTTATAAAAAGGTAAACGAAGACTTTTATGCCTATTCCCTGCAGGTAGATTAAGTAGATAACTCAAAACCCCTGATTACGCTCGCCTAAATCTGGCGAGTTAATACCCGTAAAAGGGGCCATTCGGCGCCTTTTACGCACCTTTCTGAAACTTTTAACTCCTTATATATCAGTGGCTTAGCTGAAAATTCGTAAGAATCACCCTTTTTAATTCACATCCCTGTCAACCCATTCCCGGCTCTGGCGTTTTAAAGGTATGTACTTGAGTAAGTGCACGCCAATAAACCTAATGTAAGACCTGGAGAAAACTATGTTAACTCGTAAAACGTTTAGCTCAATGGCCCTATCAGTAACACTGGCCACAACCATGTTCAGCGGTGTGGCATTGGCCGGAGACGCATCCGATCGCTGGAACCGTTCTGAAGCCAAGCAGCAGCGCATCGAATTGAAGGCCACCGAATTAGGCATAGACATCACCACCGAAGAAGGCCGCGAGCAGTTGCGTGAAGCACTTCAAGAAGAGCGCATTGCCAAGGCTGCTGAGTTGGGATTCGACATTACCACTGAAGAAGGTCGTGAAGCGTTTCACGATGCACGTAAAGAAGATCGTCAGGAACAGCGCATCGCTAATGCCGCCGAACTGGGTTTTGATGTGACCACAGAAGAAGGTCGTGAAGAGTTTAAAGCGTATCGTCAGGAGCAACGTGTTGAGCGTGCTGCCGAGCTGGGATTTGATGTGACCACAGAAGAAGGCCGTGAAGAGTTTAAAGACTTCCGTCAGCAACAGCGTGAAGAGCGTCGTGAGCAATTGGCCAGCCTAACCGATGAAGAGCGTACTGCATTGCGTGAAGAGTTACAGGGCCTCACTCGTGAAGAGCGTCATGAGCTAATGCAAGAACGTTTCGAAGGTTAAACCCTTAGCGCCCATCACCATGGGCGTTTCACTTTATTTGTTGGGAGTAGGTTATGAACAAGGGCTTTGCATTAACCCTAGCAACACCTGTTTTACTGCTGGCGGCGGTAACGTCACAGGCCAAAGATTATTATCTTGAGCTGGATATCAACACCGGACACAACAGTAATGTGTTTCTGGAGGCCGATGAAGATATTATTGTCAGCGACACCTCTTCCCAACAAGACATACAAACCCAGTTTAGTGTCATGGGCAGCTATGAATTTTTTGATGGGGAAAACAGCGATGCCAAGGTGATGCTGGATTACTTTACCGAGTCCTTCGCCGACAACGACCTGGACAGCACCATCACCAGCGTTTCGCTGCCTTATACCTACTACGCGAACCAGTACCGCATTCGCGCCACCCCAGCGGTTATGACCTATAGTTTGTCCGGTGAGGATGTATTGAGCTACACCAGTGGTCGTCTGGATGTGACCCGAAAATTGGGTGATACAAAATTGGGGGCACAGTACGGCTACATTAAAAAGTCGGCTGAAGAGGTGAGCTTCCTTGATTATCAGGGCAATTCACAAAATGTAAAAACCCATGTGACCTTTAGCGATTTTGATTCCAGTTTAAGGTTTAACCTAAACCTGTTTAGTAACAACTATCAGGATAAATACACCAGCAACGATGGCTTTTATGTGCAGGCCAGTTACAACCAACGATTTAGTAATACAGGTTATCGAGTGTCGGCTAAATTTAAAGATACCCAGTATATTGCCGATCCACTGTTAGAAGGTTTAGCCCGTAACGATCAGCAGGTGAGCATCAGTTACATGCAAGATTATTATTTAAACAATATTACTGAGCTGTATTTTAATTCGGAGTACGTTAACAACCATTCCAATGTGGAATTCAGTGATGAGAATTACAACTATAACCAGTGGGTGAATACTCTGGGCATGAGGTTTGTATTTTAATCTAGGCCAACATCTTATTTAAGCTAACCCCATGGAGAGGCCATGGGGGTTGATTTAAAGCCTACTTAAAGTTGTGTTTATAAACTCCCGTCAAAATGCGCACTATCTATTCATGAATCATTATATGAATTATTCATGTTCCTCGTTTAATGACTTTAAACCTCATATAACTAAAAATGGTAAAATCGTGCTTTTATTCGTTTTTTAATTGCTAATTGGAATAACCAATAGTAACCTGCCTGTGTTTTCGGGTGGGCTCAAAAAATTTAGTCAAAATAATAAAAAACAGATTTTTTTGATTTATTTTTATCCTTTTATTTTCTCAAAAGTAATTGATAGGTCTGATATGTTTGACCAGCAATGGTTACTTGCTGAATGTGCAAAGTTATCCTCGCACCAGACTCTTGAGCAGTTTTTTAAACACTTAAAATGGTTTTCCGATCAACTGGAATATCGACAAGTTATTTATACAGTACAGCCTGATTTTTATCGACACGACGAGAGTGTGCCACCGCCGATTATGCTTACTACTTACGATGGTGAGTGGTTGGACTATTATCTAAATCGAACGTATACCCAGCAAGATGCCATCCTGGAATATTGTCAAGCGGGCGATGATGCCCCCTATCAATTTAAATCCTCAAGCGCACTTCACGGTTTAACCGAATCAGATGTACAGGGCATGCAGGGCAAGGGCTTGAGTGAAAATGGTTTTGCTTTGCCGTTTAAAAATGGCTCGGCCATCAGTGTGATTGTATTGGTGAATAAGGGTGAAACATTAGCCGTTAAGGATGGGGAAATATCCATCAAAGAACTGATTGAACAGTTTGCCTATCAATTTAACGAAGCAATTTTGCAAAAATTTCCGCGCCAATTTAGCCAGGTGGATACACCGGCATTAACTCCAAAAGAACGGGAAGTCATCTTATGGCTGGCGTCGGGTTTGGGTTACGATCAAATCGCCAATAGATTAACGGTGGGCGTTAGCACCGTGCGCAAACACGTGGCCAGCGTCATAAAAAAATTGAATGCTCGTAATAGCGCCCACGCCTGTGCCTTGGCGGTTCGTTGGGGCCTTATTTACTAGCTAGGCCTATTCTGCTGTGATTACTGGGTTGAATAACCCATGTTCCTAATGCTTTCATCCTATTAAACTATCCATAATTTTGTGTGTACATATGTACGGTTTGTCTGTGGCTAAATGATTAGAGCAGACATATTTAAGGGATAGGAAAGACGGATGCCGGTAGAGGTTAACTACATAGACAATGGGAATGGAGTAGAGATTTGTCTAATTGATGTGGTACATGGTCATGAAATATTAAAGGCGAAAAAAGAACTGTTAGAAGACAAGTTATTTATTGGTGTTCAGTATCAAATTATCGATAAATCTAACTGTACCGAATACAACGTTAGCGCCGAAGATATAGAAGGGGTGACGGAATACGACAAGATAATCGCTATTATCAATCAAAATTTTATTACCGCCATCATTGAATCCAATACTCTGCAATTTAGTTTAACCAAATTGTGGCAAAACATAGTTCGTGATTTTGAGTTTAGCAATAACAGTTTTAACGATCGTGAATCGGCCTTGGCCTGGATAGTGAAAGAAATGGAACTTAGAGGCTAACCATGAAGGTTGCAAGAATTAAAGTGCACGCAGGTGACTTTACCACCGCAGGCACTCACTGGTATTTTCGTGGAAACTTTCTATTTAAAAGTCGTAAACAGTTTTTACCGGAGAAAATACACCCTAGCCAAATTACTCGTTTGGAGCTGGCCACGGTGCAATCCGTCATGAGCATCGGCGGGTCCGGTGGCTGGGGGCATAGCGGCATCGATTTATTAGAAAATGGCCTGTTAACCAAATTAGCCTTAGGCTTGGAAGAAAGGTTTACCACCTTTATCTGTCAGTTTTCAGATGGCCGAAAGCTGCTGGGCTCGGTGTCATCCGAGGTTTTTCATGAGCTGGAAAACCAGGTAAAAACCTCTTTGTTTTAATCATACGCTTCACTTCTACCGTATCGCTTCCACCTCCTGAATAGTGCCCTATGCCCTAATCCACATGGGCCCATAATGACTGCTTATGGCGCTGGGTTGTACCCATGTGTTACCTTGGGCCATGATTTTAAAACGCTTATTATTACAATCGAGAAACCTGGCCCCGCGGGCAGATATCAAGATCCGTAAAAAAATATGGTCACTCATCGCATTTTTAGTGTTGCTGGTATTGGCTCATAGCGTGGCCATGGTGCAGCTGGAAGGCATGAGTTTTTGGCAAGGGTTATGGCTTACCCTTACTACGCTCACCACTGTGGGGTATGGCGACCTAAGTGCCCGTACTCAGCCAGGCCAATTGGCCACCATATTATTGATGTACGTCTCGGCCATTACCCTGGTCACCTTTATCATTAGCGATTACATTGATTACCGCATAGCACGTCATGAACGTATTCGCACCGGCTTTTGGGATTGGAAAATGGAAAACCACATACTGATTATTAATTCACCTAAACATAATGCGTTAAGTTTTTTTAATCGCTTAGTGGTGCAAATTCGTGAAGACAAAGATTACAGCGAAAGCCAGATTTTATTATTGAATAACGAATTCTCTACTGGCTTGCCCGCCAACTTAAAAGATTTGGGCGTGCGCCACATCAGTGGTAGCGGTAATAACGACCCGGACTTAGAGCGTGCCAAGGTATCCAGTGCCCGCCATATTTTAGTATTGGCGCGGGACGAATACGACGCCAACAGCGACAGCATCACCTTTGATATTAGTGACCGTTTAAAGCGCTTGAGCCTAGTACATAAAACCCTAGTTGAGTGTGTGGAGGATGTGAACCGCCCCCGCATCTGTGATTTGGGGGTGAAGAGCATCTTGCGCCCCATTCGCTCTTACCCTGAAATTTTGGTCCGTGCCATGGACGCCCCAGGCAGCGAGGTAGTGATTGAAGACATGTTCACCCGTCGCGACGATCACCCAGAGCGTTACAGCATTTGGCTAGAAGGAGAGCGCTGGGCCGATGTAGTGAATGCCATGGTGCAATCCAAAGTGGGCACTCCCTTGGCGTTCATGGATAAAGAGGGCAAGGTATTTGTACACCCTGCAGGGGATGAACACGTAACCGCTCAAAGCCTCATTATATTGGTGAAGAGTGATCAGGTGCCCACACAAGAAGATGTGGACCAAGCCTTTAAACAGTACTTTAACAAGGCCTTGGTGGATTAATGTTGATGAATTCAGGATGGCGTTTCCTCATGGGCTGCATGATATTGCTAATAACCAGCCCATTACTCTTTGCCCAGGATGCCGTGTTGGAAAAATCCTTGGACAAAAGTGCCTTCACTATGGATGTGGCGGTGAATATTGTGGGGGTGGAGGCGGCCGCAAAAGAGTTATCGGGGGCCATGAAAGAGGTGGCTGGTGCCATTAACCAAGCGCTTAAATCAGATAAACTCAGTGCCGAAGAACGTCAGGAGTTATTGCTAATATTAGGGTCATTTAAGGGCATAAAAGAGAAGTTTTCTTTGTCTCTTGAAAATGCTCGCGACCCCATTAAAAATATCGTGGCCGATACCAGTAGCCAGTTATCTCAATCGGTGGAAGGGCTAAACCAAACTGTCGTTGAGCCCCTTGCCTTTAAATTTCAACTGATGATGTACATCGCACTTGGGGTTATTATTCTGCTGGTATTGGGCATCATTATTTTTATTAAGGTATACATATTAAGTGCCTTAAACCGGGCGTCCAGTTCGGCGCAAAATTTAGTCAATACCCTAGACAGTTTACCCACCACTGTGGAAACCATCATGAAAAATGTGGAGGCCGATAAAATAAAACAGCACAAACCCAGATTTATGCGAAACACACTGGGCAGGTAAAAATGGTAGGTATAAAAGGGCAGGTGAGTATTAATCTACCATAAACCCATACTTCTCTTTGATTTGTCTAAATTCACCAGAATCAGTGATTTCTTTCATTCTTTTATTTATAAAATTAATTAACTGCTTGTGATAGGCGGAGTTTTTTGCCGCCATAAAGTAAAATTTTATGGGGTTGTCTTTTCGCCATGGAATGATGCCGCCCTTCATGCGGTCGTAGTATTGTATATTAGGGTTTGCCTTGGTGAGGCTTTTAAATACTTCATACCTTATGAGCAGGGCGTCGCACCTATCTTTAGCAACCAGGGTAATTAACTGCTGGAAATCATCTGCTTGCTGCCATACTTGGTTAGCCAGGCCATAACTTCCGTACACAAACCCTCGCATGCCGCACACAGTTGTTAACTTATCCAGATCGCTTGGTGTTTTTATAGAAAGCCCGTCATAGTACTTTTTACGATCGTAAAAGTAAGCCAAGTGCACCTTAGAGAAGGCATCGGAAAACAGGTACTCTTCGCGTCTTTCTTCAGTAGAGGCCGCCGCCAATACCAAATCCATAATTTTACCTTTCCCCATATATTTCAAACATCTTTTCCAGGGCAATAATGAATAGTTAACGGTTGCCCCACTGTCTTTAAATACCAGGTTAAGCAGGTCCACCGAGTAGCCCTCTAAACTACCCGTATTTGTATTTTTATAAATAAAGGGCGGGTAGCCTTCTTCGTTTTCGCAGCCCGTCACGATTTTATCTTTAAGGAAGCTGGTATCAGCCAATGCAACGCAAGGCATTAATAACACAGCACAAATAAAAAAAGCTTTGTAGTGGCTAAACATGTGAGTACGGCCCAAATATTAGAGAGCAAAAAATCAATATTAACTTGTGGTTGTGCCTTTACTTCATGGGGTGAGCACTTTTACGGTTAAATAAAGTGATGGCTGTGCAACTTTTTAATCACCACGTTAAAAATATTCACCCAATGTTCATCCAGTTGGTTCCCGGCACACTGGTTTAACTCCAGTATTGAACGGATAAACGGGCGTTTTAGGTTTTTGCTGTACACGTGTTCGTGAGTACGGGCATCAAAGGTATCGGCAATGGCCAAAATTTCGGCCCCCTTGGAAATTTCATGGCCTTTTAGCTGGTCTGGGTAGCCGGTGCCATCGAAGCGTTCGTGGTGGTGGCGCACTATTTCGGCGGCTTCTTCCCAGCCGGTCATTCTTAATAATATCTCTTGCCCCACTTCAGGGTGGCTGCGAATTTTTTTCATTTCTTCATGATTTAACTTGCCGTCCTTGTGCAATATAGACAAGGGTAAAAACGCCATGCCAATATCATGCATATACACGGCGGCGGTTAACTGGTTTGGAGTCACCGGGTTATGGGCGTAGGCGTTCATCATGAGGGCAATGTGCAGCAGGCGTTCATGGCGCCCTTCCCAGTATCGAGAGCGGGTCTCAAATGCGTACATTAAACCCTGAAAAAACTTCAGGTCATCATTAAAGTGCACGCCAAATTCATCCAAAATCGACATTAAGTTACTTTGTGGGTGCAGCACCACCGCATCCCCCACCGATTCAATCACCTGGGGTTTTAAGCTGGTGTTAGGGTCCAGCAGTAATATGGCTTCAAATACTCGGGTTTCACGGTTATCTTCATGGGCACTGGTAATCTTATACAGGGCATCGCAAATCTTTTGGTAGCTGTCCTGGCTGTAGTTGTAAGATTTAAGGTTAATGCGTTGTGATAACAGTAATTTGGCGAGGTCTAAATTTAACAATATAAGATCGCTGATGCTGGTGCTGTAGCTAATGCGCACGCTCTTAATTAAATAGACCAGGTCTTCAATGCGCTGTGCCAGCGGCACCAAGGAATGAAAGCCCGCCAAAATTAAATTACTTTTTAACTGATGGAACAAGCCAAACAGAGTTTGCATGTGTTCGGTGCTGTTGGGGTGATTTTCCAGCTCAATAACCACCTGTTCACACTGCTGTTCTAAATCGATAAAGGCCGAATAAAAGTCATCGGTGGAATCTTCGTCCACCTCGTCATCCTGGGCTTCCAGCAGCACCTTTAATGGACCGGTTAATACGTGGTGTGTGGCTTGTGGACTACTAGTGGGCACAATAAATACCTGTAAATGATGGGCAGTAAGGCTGTCTTTCTCAGTATAGACCAGCTCTGCCATATGGGTTTTTCATCGCAACAAAGACTTTAAAATGCCACAGTGTTATAAAGCCCCTCTATTCAATGGGTGTAGTCATTAGAAGAATAATATGAAGCAATGGTTATCACAGGCAGGCAAGGCACTGCACCCAGGTAATATTTTGCAGGCCCTGCGCCTTATTGATCAACAGGCAGTACAGGATCGCCAACTCGCTAATGCCGCACAAGAAAGCCGCCGAGTATGGCTAATTTTAATGCTGGCCTGTGTGTGTCTGCTCATGACCCACTACCTAAAACATTCCATTGTACTGGTGGAGCTTATACGCATTCTGGAAGGCTGGTTTGGCATCGAGCATCATCAGTGGATTAGAGAATTTCGTGCCCACCCTTACCGCCAGCTGTTGGGCTATGTGTGGTGGGGGTTTTGGCATGTACTGTGTTTCATTGCTCTGCCCATGTTGTGCATTAAGTTGGTATTGAAACAAAGACTCGCTCAATACGGTTGGCAATGGGGGGATGTGCACAAACATTGGTTAGGGTATGTTTTGTTGGTGTCTCCCATTATGGTATTTGCTTTATTGGCCAGTTTTCGTGACGACTTTTCTAACCATTATCCGTTTTATAAACTGGCCAGATTAAGCTGGTTTGATTTCCTCGCCTGGGAGCTCATTTACATCACTCAGTTTGTGGCGGTGGAGTTTTTCTTTCGAGGTTTTATTGTCAATGGCTTACGCATTCCGTTTGGCAGTTTGTCTATTGCGGTCATGTGTCTGCCTTATTTAATGTTGCACTTTCCCAAGTTATGGCTGGAGAGCACCGGGGCCATCGCCTTTGGTTTTTTGCTGGGCATATTAGCGCTGCGCTCTAAGTCTATTTGGGGTGGCGTGATGGTGCACGTGTGCATCGCCCTAATGATGGACGTGGCCGCTATGCTGCAAGGCCGGGGTTTGCCCGAGGTGTGGTTTAGGTAGTGGCATCCCTTAAATGTAGGTGGCTGCTTGCAGGGGACAGTCGTTCGCCAATAGCTTTGTTTAGTCAGCTTGGTCGCCTGCAAGCAGCCTCGTACTAGGGTTGGAAAAATTGAACGTTGAATCTCTAATATCAGTTCATGTTAATGATGGGCGCTTCAAAGCCGCGGGATTGGTAAACCGCGTTAAATTGACGGGCCCTCACCAGCGCCTTAGTGCCCTGCACATATAATGTCATCACCGCTTTGCCCCGTGGGGTTTTGGGGGTCACCATGTACCAGGCGGTGCGCCCCACGGTGCTGCGTTTAAAATCATTAAAATTAACGTTTCCTTTGTTGGCCAGGGCCGCCGGTTTGTTGCGCTCAATCACCTTGGCCATTTCATCACGGTCATCTATATAAGCATCGCAACGGCCATATAGGGTCATTAGAAATGCTTGAGCCTTAGTGCGTACCTCTACGTAATCTTTTTTGTCCATGCCAATGGACGCTCCCATCTGAAAAGACGAGCACACTTTTTTACCGACTAAATCCTCAATGTTTTTGGGTGGCTGCGCGAAACTGGCGGTATAGTAGAAGGCGCTCACTGGGCTTAACAAGATAGGAAATGGCGCTTGGTAGTGTTTAGGGCTTACGGCCGTGTCTTTGATCACCCCCCCTGCAAAGTCCACCTTACTGGCTGGGCCAAAACTCACTGCGCGCTTAAAAGGCATATCTACCTTGTGCACGACCACCCCCTGCTGGGCAAAGGTGTTTCGAATTAAAACATCATATAGGCCGGTGTTATTGGCTTCGGTGAGGCCGGGCCAGTGATCGGTGGCCCAGGTAATGTGTGTAATCTCTTCGCTGTATACAGGGGCAGACGTTAACAGCAATAAAGCCAGTGCTGTGGCCCATGAAAGGTTGAACATAACACCCTCGCCTTTATTCAAGCGGCAAACCCATGAGTCATGAGTATAGTTCAGTGCGCTGACTAAGCTGGGTTAGGCTACCGGCATGAGTTTAGAGTCGTCATGGTGCCAGCTTTCATGGCGCAACCAGTGCTCTAACATCCATAATCTGTCCACGCCCCAGATCATTTCACTATCCACCACAAAGGTGGGAGAGCCAAATACACCCACTTTCATGGTTTGCTCCACCTCTTTAACCACATTTTGTTTTAACGTGTCGCTTTGAAGGTCGGCCAGGTAAGAGTCGGTGTTGATGTTTAGATTTTTTAGGATCTTTTCAATCACCTCAACATGGCTAATGTCTTGGCCTTGTTGCCATTGGGCCACCATCACATCGCGGCAAAAGGTACTGATAAGATGCGGAGCATGCTGTTTTACCCAGTAGGCGCTGCGAATGGCGGGCAGCGGGTTGGGGTTCATATTGGTATTAAGGTTAATGGGCACGTTTAATATTTTGGCCAAACGGGGAATGTCGTAGCGGCAGTAATCCCCCTTAAGCGGCGTTTCCATTAGGGGCTTTAGGCCCATGGTTTTTAATACCGTGATGCCCAATAAAAAAGGCTGCCAATTAATGCGACGGCGGTGCTGCAAACCAATGGACTCAATTTTCATGGCCGCCAGGTAGCCGTAGGGGGATATAAAATCAAAATAAAAATCGATATCGGATTTCATCAATCAGCCACTTTTCACACAATTAAATTAAACGGGTTGTACGCAGACCATATTTAGTCTTTGTTATAGTGCCCCTTGCTTGGCTAATAATAAAGGATTAGTAACGGCGGCAGTTTATCCCAACGTGTCACAGTTTGGTGATGGGCGACCAAGGCTCTACTAACTGGTGGTTACCTTGCCTGCCTTATCCGCTTGATATTCCGCCACCTGATCCAAAGTAAATTGCGGCGTGAGTGAGCCTTTTTTACTGATCACCAAGGCCTTGGAGGTGCCGTGGGCCATTAGCTTGTCACCCTTGTAAAAGTGGTGCGAGCAGTAAAAAAACTTCTCATCAAAATGGGTAATCTCCATGCGAATCTCTATCTTGCTAAACACTTTAATAGGGCGCAGGTAGGTCATGGTGTGTTCGGCAATGATGGGGTTCCACTTGTGTTTAAGCATCAGAGCAGCAATGCCGGAGCGCACAAAAAAGTCCACCCGAGTTAAATCACATAAAGTGAGGTAACGGCCATTGTTCACGTGCATGTTTACGTCTAGGTCGTTGGGATACATGCGCACCTGGACGGTATTTTTTAAGTTGTCCGGGTAAATGGTGGCCCGGCGCAAGGCCTTAAGCACCACCATGATTAATCTAAAATACAGGTTCATACTAGCCCCTAATGTTTAACATTCATGGTTACTTGAGCGCTAAACACCAACTGCCCTTGAGTATCGGTCACCAACACGGGTACTAATTTTTCTCCAGGTACCGACCAATCTATGGCACTGCCGTCCGATACGGCGGTTAGGTGGGTCTTGGCTTTTTTCAAATACTTAACATCCATGCTCGACGGAATCCAGCGGGCGCCATCGGGCACCGACACTTCGGTCATGAGGCCAGCGCTTAGCTCGGCCATATTGCACATGGCGATGGCGTGCACGGTTTTTAAATGGTTTTCAACACGGCGGCGTTTCTTCATATGAAGCTGGCATAAGCCGGGTTTTAGCTGGTTAATTTTGGGTTTAATACTGGAAAAGTAAGGGGCATTAAAACAAATGGCTTTGCTAAACAGGGTATTGCCCATGGGCAATTTAATCAGGCGCTTGTAGATATCCAGAGTCTTCATGGTGTTCTCCTGTGGTAATGAACAGATGGACCTTGACATAAACTAGAATCTTATTCTAGAACTTTATTCTAATAAAGGGTTTAATGAGGCGCGCGTTCAGGGTAAATCATGAGTTTCTAGAATAGAATTCTAGTGATTATGGTAAGCTCTGCCCTCACCAAAAGTGCCCCGTTTAACCAGCAGTATGGGGCTTACATGAAGAATTCAAGGAGCCAGGGTGCCCTCTCAATCAAGTCATAAGTCCAGCCCTCGCAGCCAGCAGAAGAAGCAGCAAATCTTACAGCAGGCCCTCATGTGTTTTGTGGAGCATGGGGTGCCTGGTACCACCATAGACATGATTCGCGAAGCCACTCAAACCAGCGTGGGCAGCCTGTACCATCACTTTGGTAACAAGGATGCCATCGTGGGGGCGGTGTACCGCGAGGGCATGCGTGACTTTGCCATGCTGCTAAAAGGCTACCTGCAGGATTTGCCTAGGGGCGAGGAACTCAGTGAGCAGGACGCCAAAGACGGGGTGAAGGCCCTAGTATTTGCCAACGTGGATTGGATTAGCCAGCAGCCCCTATGGGCGCAATATGTATTTCAGCACCGGGCCAGTGTAGTGGGTCAGGCTAAATTGAATTTCAACGCTGACTCCAACCTGTTTAATTCTTTCATTACCAATTGGTTTGCCCCCTATATTCAGGGCGGGTTTATCAAAGACTATCCATTGGAGTTGCTGAATGCATTTGTCACCGGGCCTGTGCATAACTATGCTCGCCACTGGCTGGCGGGCCGTCATGAGGTGCCCTTGAGTGAATATCGAGAAGACTTTGCCGAGGCCGCCTGGAAGGCGGTGAAAAGTGGCTAATTTTTAATTTTGGTGTCTTCCGGACTAGGGCACCACCGCTACCCCAGTCCAAACTTAGTACGCTGCCAACTCTGTGCCCGCAGGGGTTCTGCGGTCATATGATTTAATTTAGCGGTGGGAGTATTTCGCTTTAGGTGTTTGAGGCAGGGACGCCGAAGCAAGCTCCCATGGATGGGTTTACAGCGACCTAAAACGAAATACTCTCACCGATGAATTGGCGGGTTTCACTTTAGATTCGGGGCTTGTATTCGGTTCAAATCTTAATGCTTGCTCGGATGCCGCACAATTTCAGCAAATGCCTCCATACTGGCTTTCAAAGAATCGTGCCGCCATATAAGCGCCGTTACCGATTTACGCCATTTTAACGGCAAGTTATGAACCTGAATATTCTCTTTAAACGGATATTGCTCCAATAACGCTTGGGGCACTATGCCCACCCCCATGCCTGCCACCACACAACTCAGCAAAGTGTGATACGAATTAATCTCTACCACGTTGGCCACGGTGCCCGCTTGTTCCAACCAATCGGTGAGTCGCCCCCGGTAGGCACATCGGTGATTAAAACCCAGCAGGGTGGGTTCATCCTTTAGGTCCTGAGGTTTTTTAATGGGTTTGTGGTGCAGGTCTGAGACCATCACCAGCGTCTCTTTGTATACGTTGGCAACGTTCAGGCGAGGGTCTTGTAGCGGGTCGGCCACGAAGGCCATATCCAGCTCCCCCGACAATACCTGCTCAATGAGCAAGCCGGTGGGGCCGGTGTTCACGTTTAATTGAATGTGGGGCCAAGCCTGATGAAACGCCATGAGCGGTGCCACCATGCGGGTAGCCGCTACCGCCTCCATGGCCCCCACCTTTAATACCCCCTTGGGCTCGGACTGTTGTAATTCATGTTTGGCCTCGCTGGCCAAGTCTAAAATTTGCTGGGCATACCCTAATAACTGCTCTCCGGCCGCCGAGATACGCAAGCGATTTTTTTCCCGTAAAAACAACGGCTTGCCCAATTCTTCTTCCAGCTTCTGAATGCGCGCGGTGATGTTAGAGGGCACTCGGTTTAGCTGTTGCGCCGCGGCCGTGATGCCACCGGATTCGGCCACCTGTTTAAAAATGGTTAAGTCAGAAATTTCCATGTGGCCTCCAGTATTGGCATTAAACTAGGTTCACTAATTGTGAATGATTGATTCATTATTATTCATTATTAATGAATGTTCAAATGCCTTATTGTATAACCTCACAAGGCAGGTACAAATCATGACTGAAATAACCAAGGGCTATCTATACGGCATTAGCGCCGCGTTAATCTGGTGTGGATTCATACTGGTATCACGCATGGGCGGCGTCAGCGAGCTATCCTCTTATGATGTGATTGCCATTCGTTATCTTACCTGTGCCAGCATCTTGCTGCCGGTGTGGTTGTATTTTCATTTTTCTAATAGCCATCTCCGCTTCAACTTGTTTGACCCAAAGCTAGTAATGGCCAGTTTAGTGGGAGGTTTGGCCTACGCTTTGTTTACCTTTAAAGGATTTGAGATGGCACCAGCCTCCCACGCGGCGGTATTGCTGCCGGGTTTAATTCCGTTATTAATTATTGCCCTGGCGCTGCTGGTGAATAAAGAGCGTCAAGGGTTGGGGAAATGGCTGGGCATGGGGGTTATTGCCTTGGGCATTACGATGCTGTTTTATCGCCAGTTATCCAATGGTGAAGGGGTAACCCTTGGCCATGCCAATCTTGCCTTGGGCGCTTTGTGTTGGGCCATTTTCACGGTGTTAATTAAACGCTGGAACATTAGCCCTTGGCAGGCCACGGTGAGCCTGGCGGTGATAACCTGTATTTTGTATCTGCCTGTGTATGTGTTGTGGTTGCCTAAAAACATTTCAATGAATGTATTGCCCGATATTGCATTGCAGGCTTTTTACCAAGGGGTAATGGCCACGATTATTCAAATGTTTTTATATGTGCGGGCGGTTCAATTGTTAGGGCCGTCAACCATGGGCACATTAATGGCCATCGTGCCGGTGTTGTCCGGCGTGGCCGCCCTGTTTGTATTTAATGAAGCTGCCAGTAAAGAATTGATAGCGGGTCTAGTATTGGTTAGCGGTGGGGCCTGGTTGGCCCATAGTAAAACCTTTGAAAAGAAACTGCAGCTTCGTACGAGCGCACCCCATGCGCGATAACATCTGTATTAACTAAATTTATAAAAGGAAAAACATCATGCCCTACATCAATATTAAAATTACCGACGAACAAGTCACTCCGCAGCAAAAAGCCGCCCTTATTGAAGGGGCCACCCAACTGCTGGTGGATGTGCTCAACAAAAATCCGGCCACCACAGTAGTAGTCATAGACGAAGTGAATACTGATAACTGGGGCATAGGAGGAAAGGTAGTAACAGACCTGCGAAAACAGGCGGCGAAAAAATAACCGCGATGGCAGAGCTAGGGGTAAATCAAGACACTTAATTCACTTATTAAGACGCGCTTGTTTTGCTCTCAAGGTTAATCATTAAATATAAATGAAAAGCGTTAAAAGACCAACGAGTAAATAACTAATTATTATAAAAAATAAGGGCAGGTTACAAATATTGAATTCATTTTTATAGGCTAACAGGCTAGCCTATTGACTTATAAAAACAAAAAATAGTCGCCTAGTGCAAGCCATAACAAAAAACGATTCTCGGCAAACAAGTTCCAGCGTTCCCCGGTTTGTAAATCTGGGGCACCGTGCTTTTGGTATTCCTGTATCAAATATAAAGCCGTTAACCAAGTTAATGGTGATGCAGGGGGTTGCCCTTGAGGAGTTATTGGTAAATACCAATATTACTTTGGCTGATTTTACCAATATTAATAAAACGGTTTTGTTTGAGCAGTTTATCGCGCTGATTAACAATGCCCGCGCTCTGCGTGCCAACCCCACCTATGCTCTGGTGCTGGGTGAGCAATTTTATATAAATCACGATGGCATTCTTTCTTGTAGAGTCATGAGCAGTGAACATCCGTTGGCGGCCATGGAGTTATTGCACCAATACCAGAGTTTGTTTACCGAAGTGTTAGAGTTTCATTTGGATGTAAATGATAACTACGGTATTTTTTCAATCAGCGAAAAACTTCCTTTGGGTGAGGCTTTGCCGCATTTTGTGGAGTACAGTTTTTCGGTGTTGTGCTCTATGGCAAAATTTTGCCTAGCTAAAAATGAAATGAAGGTGGAGCTAGAATTTTCTTATGCTAATCCTGGGGTAGGCAATGAGTTTGAATCATTTTTTGGCAACCCGGTGCGTTTTAATTGCAGTGCCAATCGAGTCATTATTCCAAAGGCAACCCTTAGTCAAAATATTATCTTTGCCAATACAGAATCGGCTCAGGAAAATGAAAAACTGTGTGGTCAACATTTAGCTCAGGTGCACAGCGATCAAAAAGTGATTCAAAATGTAAAGGCTGCCATTCGCAGTATGCCGTTTAATGAGGTTTCCCTGGAAGCATTAGCGCAACAGCTCTGCATGAGCCCCAGAAGTTTAAGGCGGCATTTACAAGGGCAGGGTGTGTCTTATAAAACCTTATTAGAAAATGAGCGAAAACGCATCGCCCTTAAACGCATTGAAAAACAAGATATCAGCATAGAGAAACTGGCCGATGTATTGGGTTACCACAACGCTTCTAGTTTTAGCCGCGCCTTTAAACGCTGGTTTGGCATTTCTCCCCACCACTATCAACAGGAACAGGAACAGGAACAATAACTGAAAATTAAGCGAATTTATAAAACTGGCCATAATTGTAATTAGGGTTGGCCTGTAGGGTGATGGCGTGTTTTTTATTTAAGGCTAAAATTCAAGCAGCCTAGGACGAGGTATTTACCGTCATGTTGGATAGGCGCTGCAGGATGCAACCAATAAAAATAACGCAGACAAGGCCCCAAAAAATGACGCTCAACTTTCGCACATTCTTATCTTCCATCACTATGGCGACCAGCATGATATTTGCTGGTGCCACTCAAGCCGCCGACAACTGTTATATTATGGTTCACGGTCATGGCGTTCAGGGTAACGTGGTTGAGAGCAACAACCAGCCTGCATTAGAAAGCTGGCGCGATTCCTACTTCAGTAATTATGAAGGCAGTGACTTCCTGACTTACCTGTTAAGCCCCAGCGATAACTACGCCGTGATTGGTTACGACAGCACAGACGAAAGCGGCTACCCTTACTGGCGTAATGAAACCGCCGGTGAAATTGCACGCCAAATGGTGGCGGTGAAACAGGGCAACGGCGACGGTTATACCCACGATCAAGCCAATACTCAATGTGCCAGCAACGATAACTTTTACGTGGTAAGCCACAGCCAAGGTGCCCAGCAAATGGTCTTCATGGCGGGCAACGCAAGTTCTGGTTCTCCTTATTACAATACTGCGTTTAATGCAGCCGGTAGTGCGGTGTCTGTGCCTTATACCGACGCGTTCAATAACGTGTTGGCCATCTTCACCTTGGGCGGCGCCATGAGCGGTACTGAAGGATCTGACCGTGTATGTAATGGCACCTGGTTAGATTCATTAATTAACGCCGCCTTCTTAGGCAAGAGCTGCAACCCCAGTGTGCAGTGGTTGCAAACCAACGATTCTTACCTGGCTCGTAACCTAATTGGTTCTACCTTGGCCGCGCCACTTTATGCCATGGGCGGTTATAAAAGTTTCCCTGGAATTCAGGGTGCGTCAGCGGGTTTCTTAACCGGTGAAGACGATGGTTACATTAACCTAGCATCGCAGATGGGTTGTGCCGGTACCGCCAAACGTAATCTTTATGATGATTTAAACGAGTATAAAACCTTTTGGGGAATCGCTTACGGCAGCCCTATTTTCCGCTGCAATAATAGCGGCAAGGGCACACCACGTACTTATACCATGGCCAGTGTTTACACCGACCACGACGCCGAGCGTAACGGTGGTATCGCTGCCCCAAGTTTTGTAAGCGTTGAAAATGGCTTAAGCTGTGGAGACGGTAAAAATATGGCAGGGCGTATTAATTCCTGTACACACTAATACCCGCTTTAACTAAATAAAAAATTGAGGCCACCCCATAATTTGTTCATTCAAATTGTGCGGTGGTTTTCATCATAATAGAGGTGCCCTAAGAGGCTAATGATATGAGCAGTAAATATTGGCTATTGGTACCCGGGGCTTTGGTGCTGGGTTTGGTATTGGCGTTTTCCAATAAAGCCCCTACTTTGGTGGGCGCAAATGTCGGTGACAATGAAAAAAGTGTGAAGGACGTGTTAATGGTTTCGCGGCAGCCCAGTGTAAAACCTGAGGTGCAGGCAAAAAATATCAAACCAGCCCCCCATGCCACAACCCCTTTACTCGCCAGCCAATTATCGCCCATTGAGCGCATCCGCCAAATAAGCGATAAAAATGGCCTGCAACAGGCCTTGGTTAACGAACACGATAATTTTAAGCGTTACCCGCCGCAAAATAATCGCATCGAGCAAGCCCAGCAAGACCCCATTAGTCAGCGCTATGCCGTGGATGAACGGTCTACCCAAAATGAAGATAACACCTTTGGTATTACCATTTGGAGTGACGAGAAATTCTATTTGGCTAACAGTACCGTAACAGTATTTGCCTTTTTACAAGACGCCAATGGCCAAAAAATGGACGGTGCGTTTTCGGCTCAGCTGTTGGATACCCAGCATCAAAAGATAATGGATCTTAACTTGCAGGATGAAAACAACGATCAAATATACCAAGCAAATATTGACCTAGCATCGGTTAAAGAAATGAAGGGGCAAACCGGAATTTATAAAGTGGTGATAGCAAACAGCCAGCACCAAATAACAGATGCGTTAACCTTTACCCTCTCTAAACCGGACATATCCCTCACCGGCAACTATCACGATAATATTACCGGGGACGGCAGTTTATTGATTGAAGCCGAAGTAGAAGTCACCTCACAGAACCGTTTTTATGTGCAAGCTTCGCTTTACAGTGCCACCAATGTGCCCATTGGCATCACCGAGTTTGCGGGGGATTTAACCCCGGGCAAACACTGGGTGCCGTTAACGTATGCGGGATTAATGATTCAGGATGCCCAGGAAAGCGGCCCCTATGTGCTAGAGCAAGTCTCGGTGGCCAAGGTGACTATGCCCATGCAGCGAGCGCCCTTGTTCAAACCGGATTATCAAACTGAGTCGTATGCACTGGATGAGTTTTCAGATAGCCCGTATGAGCCCTAGCTTATTTAAAATCATCGGCCACGGGGTGGCCTCGTACGATCGCTACAGGGACGTAGCTTATTAGGCAATGCAGGGAGTAATTGCCGAGGGCAGCCCCTGCCCGATCCTTTGGGGCAAGGTTACTCCGACGAATAACCCACAATCTGTAAATCTTTGCCCTTGGCAATTTGAATGGCATCAAACAAGGTTAGGTGAAACCAATACTCAATGTCGTTCTCAGAAAAATAGCTGAAGCAAAACATATTTTCCGCTGCGTTAAAGCCCCCGCAAATTACATCATTTTGAAACATGTTGCTGGACTCAATGTCGGCCCATTGATGGGCGGTTAAATTCTTAACCATGATCGAGAAACAAATCGATTCCAGTTCTTCACTGATGGGGATTTCCATTAACTTATCCTGGGCGTTGGCGCCAACACAGCAAACATAAACGGGGCTGTACTTGATTTTAGAATAGGGCGGGCAGGTCTTTTAGGTAAAACGTGCCAACTAAAGCGCGCGCAGTATATAGCATTGCACTGGCCTAGTCGCTATTGACAGGGCTCCCATAAACTAGGTATCTTTACGGTGTAAGGTTGAGGGCATGACCTTGCCAATCCATCATAAAAATAACGACACCGGATTAACCATGAGCCAAACCTCCACCATTCGCACGTCTCAAGTTTTAAGTCGCCTGCCTGGCCTCATGCTTAATCTACCCAGCATGATCAAGGGTATTCGAGTGGCCAACAATACCGACAAAAACAAGCCAGTGGGCCTGGGCTTGTGTTTTGACGGGGCCGTAAAAAAGAACCCTCAGGGGCTGGCCATCTTATTTGAAGAGCGCCAGCTTACCTACACTCAGCTCAATGAGTGGGTAAATCGCATTAGTCATTATCTGTTGAGTCAGGGCATTAAGAAGGGGGATTGTGTTGCCATATTTATGGATAATCGCCCGGAGTTAATCGCCTGCATTCTGGCGTGTGCCAAGATTGGCGCAGTGAGCGCCATGCTGAATACCGCGCAAAAGGGCAAGGTATTAAGCCACAGCATTAATATCAGTAAACCCAAGATGATCATCGCCGGTGAAGAGTGTTATCTGGCCTATGAGGATATTCGTCACAGCGAGGACCGTGGCATTCAGCAGCATTTGTATTTATCTAATTTGGATACCCTTAATGAAGCCACCACCAGCCCGCAAGACTGGTTAAATCTGGCCCAGCTTATTAAACCCAAAGCGGTGAGCAACCCCATATTAAAAACCAATATTACCTCTGAAGACCCGTGTTTTTATCTGTATACCTCGGGCACTACGGGCTTGCCAAAGGCGGTGGTTTTTAATAATGGGCGTTTCATGAAGTTATTTGGCTCTTTTGGTTTAACCGCGGTACGCCTTAAAAAAGATGACCGTCTCTATGTGCCCCTGCCGTTTTATCACGCCACCGCGCTGGGTGTGTGCTGGGGGTCGGTATTGGCTCAGGGGGCGTGCTTGATTATGACGCGTAAATTTAGCGCCTCTAATTTTTGGCCCGATGTGAAAAAACATCAGGCAACCGCCTTTGGATACGTGGGCGAATTGTGTCGTTACTTGTTGGACCAACCCAAGCAAAAAGATGACAAGCAAAACAGCATTCGCATCATAGTGGGCAATGGTTTGCGAACCTCCATCTGGAATGAATTTAAAGAGCGCTTTGCCATTAAAAAAGTTATGGAATTTTATGGTTCCAGCGAAGGTAATATTGGTTTTACCAACTTGTTTAACTTTGATCAAACCGTAGGTATTAGCCCGTTTCCGTATGCCATAGTGCAATACGATCGGGAGAGTGAAAAACCCATGCTGGACCCTAACGGCAAGATGATGAAGGTGAAAAAAGGCGAAGTAGGTTTATTAATAGGCGAGATTACTCCCAAGAGCCCTTTTCATGGCTATACCGACCCGGCTAAAACCAAGTCGGTGATCATTGAAAACGCCTTCAAAGACGGCGACCAATGGTTTAATACCGGTGACATCATGCGCAGCATGGGTTTTCGTCATGCCCAGTTTGTAGACCGCAGCGGCGATACCTTTCGCTGGAAGGGAGAGAATGTCTCTACCACGGAAGTTGAAATGTTAGTGGAAGAAGTAGACGGCATTAGCGAAGCCATTGTTTACGGCGTCGAAATCCCCAATACCAACGGCCGTGCCGGCATGGCCAGTATTAAACTGGATGGCAAGGTAGAGGATTTTGATTTTGAAAATTTAGTGCGTCGCCTGCAGGAAAACATGCCCGAATATGCCATTCCGGTTTTTTTAAGAGTTAACCAACAAATATCCTTAACCGGCACTTTTAAACACTTAAAGGCACCGCTTAAAGAAAAGGGTTTTGACTTAAACAAAAACAACTGCCCAATCTATGTGCGCTTGCCAAAGTCTAGCCAATACACATTAGTGGATAAGGCGACTCAAGATAAAATTGAACAGGGTGGGTTTAGGTTTTAAGAAAGGCATGTGAGATAAAAAAAGAGCCATGCATCAGCATGGCTCTTTTTTATGGCTTAATAAATGTTTATACTTAAACGCTTACTAAGTTTAACAACAGCGTAAAACACCCTAGTAATTCAAACAAATAAGTCAGTCCTGCCGATACCTGGCGCAACTTAAATTTAGAAAACAACATGGCGTAGCCATGCAAAGCCCGTATTAAAATAAAACCTATGGCAAAAAAGCCCATCCATAGTGTGCCTATGTTCACTTGGGTTAAGGCAAATAAAATCACCGCAAATGGGAGCACGTGTTCAAAGGCATTCATGTGGGCACGAATGGCTTTTTTAAGGGTGGCGTTATTGCCGTCACCGTTACCAATTTTTAGCCGTATGCGTGTCATGGACACGTTCATGGCCAATAACGTTACCAGTAAAACCCCAAGGGCGGCGTACAAAATAAAATAGTCCATGGTACTTCCTCTTTATAATTATATTATTTATACAGGTACGATCATTTGTTTTCTACCAATGCATGATCATGGGAATCTCGGGCCTTAAATCCCGGCTTAGGCCCATTTTATGGTCATCAAAGGTCACCTCCACTAAATGCTCGTCACCGTGTTTAAAGCTTAAGCGCTGGGCCTGCCCCGCTTGTTTTAAGGTGTTGGAGTGGTTTGCATGGGGGTTATGAATGCACACATGACTTAAGGATTTAAACCTACCCTTCTCTACCTGGCGCTCGCTGGGTTCAATAAAGGGCACATAAAAACATAAGGGCTCTTGCAGGTTTACTGAATTCTCACCCACATGAAAAGCCATGGGAGGCTTAAAATAGTCCGGTTGGTAGGGCCAGCCTTTAAAAGGCATATTTAAATCGTCGTTGTCGGTGCGATGCAGTATTACCCCAAAAGGCGAGGCCTGTGGATTTTGTGCACGCTGACTAAACAACAAGTTTTTGGCCGGACCGTTTTCGCTTTCATGGGCATCCCTCACCCATAAAAACTCCACCATGCCATTGCTTAAGTTAAAGCGTCGATTAGAAGTGCCTTGCCCAGGGTGGTCACGGCTAAAACTTTCTTGCAGGCCCATTTCTAGCAGAACATTGGCCACCTGGGCGTTGGGTTCAACTAAAATAAAAAAATGGTCCAGTTCAAGATTCATGGTGGTTTCGCTTAAGGTGAATTATTTAGGGGGAGTTAAATTGGATTTAATGGTGCCTTTGGCCAGCAGGTAAAAATAGCCAAACTCAAAGACCAGCCCCACGACGCCTAGCCCCATAAGTTTAATGATGCCTTCATTGCCCCCAAGATCCAGCTTCATGGTCCACAGCGGAATGATCACTAGGGCAAATAACACAAGAACCGCCACTAGTGTTAGGTAACTTGATTTAATGCGCTCGTCACAGCCGCTGCATTTAACGCTGGCCGGGTTGGTGGCCTTTAACACATCGGTAAATTTAAAACGGGTTTCACACTGGTTGCAATGACTCATTACTTGTCTCCTTGGGTGGCAGGCTGATCTGTTACTTGTGTATTTTCTTGTGTTTCATCTTGTCCATAAAACTGGGCCACCCGCTTGGAGCGCTTAAAGTAGCTTACCCATATGGCGTAATAAATTAGGTCACCAATAAACGTGGTGGGTTCGTCTGTGATGAGATCATTGGAAAATAGATAGCGCAAACCAATATTAATGAGAATAGAGACAACCACATAGTTACCAATGTACTTTTTGATTTGTGCCGGTACTTGGCTCTCGGGCGTGCTTAATACCCTGATGATTAAAAATGAAAAAATAATAGATGGCGACAGCTCTAAAATAAGGGCGGGTAAATCCCATTGTTTTTCAAACATGTCATCAACAAATAATGCTGCTATACACACACCCACTACCACCAGGCTACCCAGTATCAAGGAGATATAGTTAGTCACTTGATAAAAACGCAGCCAGCCCCCTATAGTTTGATTTTGATGGGGCGGGGTCACATCCGACTGAGGAGGTTGGTAGGTATTGGTATCGTTCATGGTGGTTTTCCGGGTAATACAGATTTTACTTGGCTCTATGAGAGCCATCCTAAGCCTGACAAGAAAGGCAGGAAACAGCAGACGGGCATCCACCGCCCCAATCCTTTAAGGCAGGAAACGATTGTATCGTTTAATTAAGGTAAAACACCACAGCAGGGATTATTTATCTTGCCCTTAAGCTTTACTGGCTGGGTGCCTGTCGTGGCAATTAGAAAGCTTAAGGGCGCAGAGTGGGGCGGGGTTAACCTGGCATCTTCATTAACTCAGACACTTCAAGTGTGCCCCCCACTTCAAGAAACGGGCAAGCCTTGGCAACGCTTAGGGCTGCCTCCATGGATTGGGCTTCGATGATGGTATAACCCGACATGCCCACGGTGCCGCCCTCGCTCACACTGCCATCCGAATTCACGGTTTGGGTACCTTTAAGCGGATTGGCGGGGCTCACGGCCTTATCGCCCAATGACGACAGCCAGTCCATGTATTTCGCCATGTGTTGCTTGCCTTCCTCTGGGGTAGAGGGTGGGTTGCCGCCTAGGTATACAATTACATACTGCGCCATAGTGTGCTCCTGTCCATGGATGAAGTGATCATTGAAGCATAGGCCAGGGTCGTTTGCATGGCCACCTATGCAATTTCTGGTACGAGGCTGCTTGCAGGCGATAAGAGTCGGCTAAAATGATCGCCCCGGTAATTGCTCCTGCATTACCCTACTATCGACATCCATGTCGAAATGCAAGCAGCCTCCTACTGGATTTTTTCAGGCAGCGCATTACCCATCGCCAACCTTATGCCAAAAAAAGTGGCCCATTAATTTTCATATCACTTTAATTTTTAAGACTGTCGTATCACGCAATAGCCACTATATTTAACTAATTGCCCATTGCCCAGTCGCGCCCATGAAACAAATTAGCATCCATGATTTACAGCCCGGCATGGTGGTGACGGGCCTGATTGATAAAAACCAAAAAATGTTGGTGAAGCAATGTGGTGTGGTGAAGTCGGATCAAATCATCCAGGACCTGAAGAAAAAAGGCATTCGCCAGGTAATGATAGAAATAGATGTACCGCTACCCATTCAAGAACCCCAACAAGCCGCCACAACTAACCCCATTATAAATCCCATTAAAGGGGGCCAATCCCAAGGCCATTCCCCGCGCTTAAAGAACTTGCAAGATGTAAAAAAACTATTCAGTGACGCACAAGTGGTGCAACAAAACATAGCCAAAAGAACCCTCAATAACGAGCCCTGGGACACCACAGAAATTGAACAAATTACCCAAAAGCTATTAACTGCCGTGCTGGAAACCGAGCAGTCCATGTGGTTTATGAGTCGCATTCATCAGCAAAGCCCCACACTTTTTGAGCATTCAATTGATGTGGCGGTGATACTGGCCTTGTTTGCCAAAAACCTGGGGTTTAAAGAGTCGCTCATTCACGACCTATTATTAGGCGGGTTTTTACATGATGTGGGCAAATTAATGGTGCCTAAAAAATTGTTAAGCAAAAAGGCAAACCTAACAGATGTAGAAAGTCTTATCGTTAAGGGCCATGTATTGCTCAGTAAAGAATTGGTAGAGAGTAAATACAACAACATCCCTCCAGTAAGTCTTACCGTGGTGGCCCATCATCACGAAAATTTTGATGGTAGCGGTTACCCCCATGGGTTGGCAGGAGACGACATTCCCTACTACGGGAAAATGATCGCCATTGCCAACCGGTTTGCAGCGCTCACGGTGAAGCGTTCAAACAACAAGCCTGTATCTAACCTCAATGCTTTAAGGCTTATCATGCTGGAAAACGGCAAGGCCTTCGACCCACAGCTGGTAACCCCGTTTATTCGCTTTATTGGCACTTATCCTCCGGGTACCTTGGCGCTAATTACCGCCAATAATTTGGAACGTCTGGCCATTGTGATTGATACCCACCCCACCGACCCGCTCACCCCGGTGGTGAAATCCTTTTTTAATGTGAAAACTAATAACTTTTTGGAAATTGAAAGTATTAACTTGGCGTCTCCCCATTGTAACTTTGAAATTAAAAAATCCATTACCGCCGAGGAATACAATATCAATATGGAAGAGCTAGTAGACCGATGTTTTTAGCCTTTTTAACCACTCAACAGGTCAGCCCATACACCCGCCAAGTTAATATAATTTAAAAGAATATAACACCTAATATGCGCAACTCAGCCCTAAATAATCGGCGCCTAACAAAAATGGGCTAGGCTTTTATATAAGGGCCAAAACAGGCTATGTCAGATGACTAAAATGGAATAGGCAATGAACGTGAATAACCCACTGGTATTAGTGGTGGACCCAGACCCCACGCATCAAGAGCTGCTAGATGGCATGTTAGAAGAGCATATGACGGTGCTGCTGGCTGGCTCGGCCAAAGAATGTCAGGAAATCTTTAATTTCAAACAGCCCGATTTAGTGATATTGGAAACCAATATCCCGGATATGGACGGCTATAAACTGTGTCAAAAATTAAAGGCCAGTTCGGGTGATACCGGTTGTGCCATTATTTTCCTAGCCGAGGCCATGAGCCTGGAAGAAAAGATGGTGGGTTATCGTCACGGCTGTGATGACTTTATATTGAAACCCTTTCAGCCCGAAGAGTTACTTACCAAAGCACTGCGCACCCTAGAAATTAAAAATGTACAAAAAAAGATATTACAAGATTCCTCAGATGCCATGCACACCGCGCTTACCGCCATGAAACACAGCAGTGATATGGGGCTTATTTTAAGGTTTATGGAAAGCAACGCTAAGTGCCGCGACTTCGAAGACCTGGGGCGGCTATTGTTTGAATTACTGCGTGAATTTTCCTTGCAGGGCAGTTTATTATTTAAAGCCCATGGCGGGGATTTATTTGTGGGTTGCCAAGACGACTCTAGCGACGCCATGCAGTTGGCCATGTGTTTCGACAAAGAGAAATTTGTTAGAAAAAATAATGAGTTGGTGATCAATCAGGGTAACGTCTCCCTATTGATAAACAATATGCCGGTGGAAGACGATCGAATTTACAGTGAACTTAAAGATGTGTTGGGCATGGTGATGTCTTCGGTGTCTTCGCGCACCCAATCCATTAATGTGGGCCTAGAGTTGAGCCAGGAGCGCACCACGGGGTTAGATGCCACCATAGCCAATTGCCACGTAAGAATGGGGAACGTGAGTCATAACCTGTCGCTTCATACAGGTGAAATTAGCATTGTTATGGATAACCTAGTAAGCGACATTAAAGAGGTAAGTTTGTCGCTGGCCCTGTCGGACAGCCAAGAGGCTTCGTTATTAGAGGTGTTTGATAAAACCTTGGATAAGATGAACGGCACCTATTCACGCATTACCCACATTGAAGAAGATTTTAATGTGGTGCTGCAAGAGCTTAACACCTTAACTGCAAAACTGGAGTGAGGGTGATGTTAGGCACATTAATTTTCTAGGCCAATCGTTAGCCATACTATGGACATGATTCGAGTATTAATAGTTGATGACTCTGCGGTATTAAGGTCGTTGCTGCGCTCCATACTGGAAGAATCTTCGCAGATACAAGTATGCGGTGAGGCCTGTGATGCCTTTGATGCCCGCGAAAAAATCAAACGCCTCAACCCAAATGTGATCACCTTGGACGTGCAAATGCCCAAGATGGATGGCATTACTTTTCTGCGTAACCTTATGCGCTTGCATCCCATTCCCACCGTCATGCTCTCGGCAAGAACCGAAAAAGGCTCTCAGATAGAAGTAGAAGCATTGGCTATGGGGGCCGTGGATTGTGTGCATAAACCCAACGGAGAAGACATTCTCACCATTGGCGGCGAGATCATTAAAAAGGTGATTTTGGCATCCCACTATCAGGTGAAAAACCACCCCAACGAATATCCAAGCCTGGCCCCGCAGCTTACCAGCGAAAGTGAGTACATAACCGGTCGGCTTATTGCCTTGGGGGCCAGTACCGGTGGCATACCCGCCATAGAGCGGGTGGTTTCCATGTTGCCCATGGATTGCCCACCGGTGTTGATTGTGCAGCACATCCCAGAATACTTCTCGACTACCTTGGCCACCCGTATGAACAAAAAATATCAAATTCATATTTCGGAAGCCTATGACGGGCAGCTTATCGAAGCTGGAAGTGTATACCTGGCTCCCGGCGATGATCATTTAGAGGTGGTGAAAAAAGCGGGCCGCTACTATTGCCGGTTACATAAGGGAGAGCCGGTTTGTTATCAACGCCCGGCGGTGGATCTTTTATTTGAATCGGTGGCCCAGGTTACCAGTGGCAATGCCAGCGCGGCCTTGTTAACCGGTATGGGAAAAGATGGTGCCGAGGGACTATTAAGTATGAAACAGCAAGGTTGTTTCACGGTTATTCAAGACCAAGCCAGTTGCACTGTGTGGGGGATGCCAGGGGCGGCGGCGGCTTTAGGGGCGCAAAATGAAATGGTTCACCTTAACCGTATAGCACCTGTATTACTAAATTCTTGTTATAAAAGGGAGACAAAATGAGCGCGAAAAAAATTGTCTTTGCGGTGGATGATGAAGTGTCCATGCTTGAGATTTATCAGGAAGTTTTGGGCGATGAATATGACTTGCATTGCTTTGAGTTACCGCAAGATGTGTTGGCCAAGGCAATCATTATTGAGCCGCATTTAGTGATCATAGACATAGGGTTAAGCGGTATGGATGGTTACCAATTGTGTGAAGCGTTACAAGGCTTGGTAAATATTCACCATGTGCCGGTGGTGTTTGTGACCGGGCAACCTATTTCACAAGACCAGGGTCAGGCCTTTTTTAGTGGTGGCTCGGAGTACGTCACGAAACCCATCCAAGCCACATCATTTTGTACCTTGCTGGAACGCATGATTAAGGATCATCACGATGATTACCTCAATGTTAAATAGCGCCAGTAAGAATTAGCGGTGTACTTATTGTTTATTTAAAACCTGCGGGGCAGAGCTGCCCGCTAACGATGCGCGCATAACCCGCACCATGTTTTCGCCCATCACTTTGCGAATTTCAGTCTCATTAAAACCCTGCTGTAACATCTGGTGGGTAAGGGCAGCCAGTTCCGAGCTATCAAATTGGGTTTGCACCGAACCATCGTAATCCGACCCCAGCGACACATGATCAACGCCTATGGCTGTTATGGCGGCACGTATGGCTTTCACTATGCCTTGCGGGGTGTCATCACATACTGCTTCGTTCCAAAACCCTATGCCCACCACACCGCCGTTGTTGGCGATGCGTTTCATTAAGGCGTTGGGAATGTTGCGCTTGTGTTGGCAGTGGCTGTAGATGCCGCTATGGCTTAGCAGCAGTGGCCGTTGGGTAAGAGACAATACATCCAGCACCACCGCAGGCGAAGAGTGCGCCACATCAATCACCATGTTTTTATCTAGGGCCAGTTGCACCACCTGTTTACCAAACTCGGTTAGGCCGGCGTTTGATTCCCCGTGCAGTGAGCCTCCCAGTTTATTATCAAAAAAGTGCTGCAAGCCAATCATACGGTAACCGGCGTCATACAATTTGTTAAGGTTTTCAAGTTTGCCCTCTAACGGGTGGGCCCCTTCCATGCCCATGAGCGCCCCTACTATTTTTGTTCCCTGAGCGCGCAGGGTTAATACCTGGTCTATGTCTTGAGGGGAGCGAATAATGCGCACCTGTTGTGGCGCCCGTTGTTCTAAATCTTGTAAGCGTTGTACCTGATACAAGGCGCGCTCAAAAATGCTGCTCCAGGTGGCCACAGGCCAGGACTGTGCCATCACTAGTGACGTTATATTATCGGCCGCGTCTTCGGAGTTAGACTGGTAGTTTTGCCCACTGGGGCTTTTGGTCACGGCGGTTAACCCCTGAAAAGCCACGTTGCCTTCCACCAGGCGCGGAAAATCCACATGGCCATAGTCGCTGCGTTGTAATAAGTCACGGTCCCACAAAAGGGAATCGCTGTGCCAATCACCTACTAACAAAGAGTCGTGCAGGGTTTGGGCGGCTTCGCTTACTGGCCAGGGTTCATGAACCACTACCTGGTTGTGCTGCTGTTCAAGTATGGCCGGGGCAAGTTGAAAAAAGCCCACCACTATTAGGACCAATAAGGCGCTGGATATAAACAGGAGTTTTTTCATTTTATTCTTCTTTTAGGGAACGTAAGTGCCACCTTACCATTTATAAAAACAAGTTTGGCGTTCATTTTAATAACCTCTGTAGGAGGCCACCCCGTGGCCGACCTCTTTAGGTATAGCAAAAGGCTTGCTTCAAATAGGGAACTATCTAGTATGGCCCCGTACTCTAAAAACGTTTCAAACGGACAAGCTTGAACAAGCGTACATAAAAATAATAAAAGGGATATTTATGACTATTAAAGCCATGGCGCATGAAATAAACGGCCTACGCATGCCAGTGCTTGAAGGAGGCAATACACTCTCTAAAGAAGCCATAGTATTCATTCATGGGTTTCCCGGTTCGGCCCGTGATTGGCAGCCTTACCTTGAAATGCTATCGCCCCTCAAGCGCGTAGTTGCCCTTAACATGCCAGGCTTTGGCGATGCCCATAAACCCGCCGCTTTTAATTATACGGTCGAAAGCTACCTGCCACTGTTATCGGCCCTGTTTGAAAAAATGGCCATAGAGAAAATTCATTTTGTATTGCATGATTTTGGCGGTGCCTGGGGCTTAAACTGGGCGGCACAAAATAGTGAACGTATTAAAAGCATAAGCCTTATTAATACCGGACTGTTTTTACCTAAATGGCATTCCTTGGCAAAACTGTTTCGCACCCCTGTATTGGGCAAGTTATTCAGCCTGCTGCCACCGGTGCAAAGTGCTTTTGATCATATGATTTCCTGTAACGGTGCCAACCGCCTAAGTGATACCCAGCTTAAATATTTAAAAAATGAAATGGATTACGGCACCCGCCGCGCCATGATGAAATTGTATCGTAATACCCAGGCACCGGATGCCTCTCATAAAGACACTGCCCAACTTTTTGCGGCCCAAGATTTACCGGCCATGGTGATATGGGGGGAAGATGACCCTTATTTACCCGTGGCCATGGCTCATAAACAAAAGGCGGCATTTCCTAATGCCCAAGTTCACATTATAAAAGAGTGTGGACACTGGCCATTTTTTGAGAAACCTGAAGAGACAAAGGCGTTATTGCTAGGGTTTTATGAAGCGTTGTTTGCTATGGCGTTGGAGAGTGTTGATCGATAGGTTTTTTCCCTTTCTGAGTCGCATGGCCCACCGACGTATTCTTTCATTTACCCACGCTGCATCCGTCGGTAATTGCTCCATGCATTACCCTAATAAACCACGTCCTTGTAGCGATGCGACAAAGGTTAAATGAAAAAATACCCCGATGGGCTTATGAGTTTGATGCATAGACCAACAAAAAGCAGGGTCTTTAAATGAGTTATGTTTCTGCGCCTATCTTGGCTTTAAATAAACAGCGTATTGAGTGACGCCTTTTGCTGATATCACCCTGATAAACGGCCGCAGGGACCGTGTATTGCCAGATATACGTCTATAGGGCGTAAAGCCCAGATTAAAGACAAAACACGTCGATAACTGATAAAAGGTACTAATGATAAAAAGTGTTTAGTTTTCACGGGGTTAGGGTGCAAGTAAATTTGTATTGAGACGTAAAAAAAGGCCAGATTTATTGACCACTTAGGCTATAGGCCTCATGATAACTGCTTTTTAAAAATAGACCGGCAAACACGTCATGAAAAGGCGTCACCGGAAAAGACGTCATAGTGACGTGTAATAAGCTGTTATATTG